>Ga0123357_10003694_pt1 | contig 17666 bp, 19 predicted proteins | sample TergutEmb28metaG_FD_89873 | JGI IMG/M metagenome (GOLD analysis project Ga0123357, IMG submission 89873) | Embiratermes neotenicus P4 segment gut microbial communities from Petit-Saut dam, French Guiana - Emb289 P4 | ecosystem: Host-associated > Arthropoda: Insects > Digestive system > Gut ... | reverse complement strand
TTATGTTTTGAAGTTAGACGCTAATCGTTATACCATTGCCGGACAAATGACACTCGACAATCCGGCAAACGATACCGTGAATTTTGTCTATTCGGGCGAAATAAATAATGTACCACCGGAAGTATGTTTTATTACCGGCTATTCTCCGGACGATTATAAAAACAGTTCGGGCTTTTTGACGGTAGATAACAAGAAGATAGCCACACCCTTCGTTTTCCAAAAATGGAAAAACTACGAAGATGTTTCAATATTCTTTTTAGACCGGTTTTTGATACACGACCGTGAACTCGAATATGGCGTTTCGTTTAAATTATTTCCCAAACACTCCATTGCCGAAACCTTTGTTTACAGCACAACGGCTCAATATCGGGACGAAGAGGTTTCCTGCCTGCCAGCTTTTTTCAATCAAGACAAGACGGAATATCCTGACGAAGCAACAATCAGTATCAGTAAAACGAAAAAAAATGAAATATATCAAGTGGATTATACATTAAAATTTTCGGACAGCCGCATTGTAAAAGGAAGTTATACAGGAAAAATTCCAGACAAAGAATAATAAAAAATCACAATGAAAAAGTTAATATTAAATATAGTGTTAGTCTCAGTCCTTGTGCTTGCATTTGCGTCGTGCAACGGCAAAGACAGAATTGCGATAACAGTAGCGGCAGGCGCAACCAATGTTTCATATTATATATCCGGAACAGGCACGGTAAGCATTGATACGGGGGACGGTAATAAGAAAACGTTTGAACTTGACGCCGTCAATGCTTTCGAGAACAACTTTTACGATAGTTCCGAACACACGATTACCATAACCGGCGAAAACATTACACAATTGCATTGCTACAATAATAATTTAATAAGTTTGGATGTAAGCGAAGCTCCTGCGCTGATATATTTGTATTGCGCCGATAATAATTTAACAGGTTTGGACGTGAGCAAAAATACCGCGCTGATAGAATTGCATTGCCTCAATAATCAATTAACAAGTTTAGACGTGAGCAAAAATATCGCACTGACAAATTTGAATTGCCCCAATAATCAGTTAACAAGTTTGGAGGTAGGTAAAAATACTGCGCTGACAGTGTTGTATTGTTACAGCAATCAGTTAACGAATTTAGATGTCAGCAAAAATACTATGCTGACCGAATTGGATTGCTGCCATAATCAATTAACACGTTTGGAGGCGAGCCAAAACACCGCGTTGACAAATTTGGATTGCGCCTATAATCAATTAACAAATTTGGATGTCAGCAAAAATACTGCATTAACAGTATTGAGGTGCGACCATAACCAATTAACAAGTTTGGATATAAGCAAAAATACTGTGCTGGAAAATTTGCACAGTTACAATAATCAATTAAAAAATTTGGACGCAAGAGGAGCTATCGCATTGACATTCCTTGCTTGCGCCAATAATCAATTAACATGTTTGGATGTAAGCAAAAACATCGCGCTCGAAGAGTTGGATTGCAGTAATAATCAAATAACGAATTTGGACGTAAGCAAAAATATCGCGCTCAAAGAGTTGGAGTGCAACAATAATCAACTAACAGGTTCTGCGCTGAATACATTGTTTGGAACGCTGCACAGTAATGATGTTGAAGAAAAACGCATAAACATAAGTGGCAACCCCGAATATGAGGACTGCGACGAAAGTATAGCAACGGATAAGGGTTGGGAGGTTGAATGATAAAGCATTACACTGTGCTGAAAAATAAAATTTTTATTACACTTAAACAGTTGATTTATAAGGTATAAAGAATTAATAGAAATGAATAAGATACAACAATTACACAAAGAATGGAAGACGTTGCAGCCTTTAAATGAGAATTTTTAATTTATAATTTTATATGCTATATCCTTTAACGTTCTCTTCCATATTGAAACCCATCCTTTGGGGAGGAAATAAAATTTGTTCTTTCAAAGAAATTACGCCAATACAGGATGGTATTGGTGAAAGCTGGGAAGTTTCCCACGTGAAAAACAATGTTTCTATCGTAGCCAATGGCTCTTTGAAAGGTAAATCGCTCGACGATTTGATTGAAGCTTATGGTTCCGACTTGCTTGGAAAAAAAGTATATAAACGGTTTGGAAAGTCGTTTCCATTGTTGATTAAATTCATTGATGCCAAAGATGCTTTGTCTATTCAGGTACATCCGGACGATGAATTGGCAAAAGCACGTCATAATTCTTTTGGGAAAACCGAAATGTGGTATGTGATTGATGCTACACCTGATGCATTTTTATATTCCGGTTTTGCCAAACAGTTAACTCCTGAAAAATATATCAGGAGTGTTGAAGACAATTCTTTTACAGATATGTTAGCTAAACATGAGGTTCATTCCGGAGATGTTTTTTTCCTGCCGGCAGGAAGGGTTCATGCGATTGGCGCCGGCTGTTTCATTGCTGAAATACAACAAACTTCCGATATTACTTACCGTATTTACGATTTCAATCGTAAAGATGCACAGGGAAATCCCCGTGAATTACACACGGAATTGGCTAAAGATGCAATAAATTATCGCATTTATCCTGATTATAAGCTGAAATATGCACCTGAACAAAATATGGTTCAAACATTGGTGGATTGTCCGTATTTCACAACTAATTTAATTGATACAGAGGAAGGTAAAACGATAAATCTAAAGGAAAGAGATTCTTTCTCCATCTATATTTGTATGCAGGGAAAACTTTCCTTGACGGATGATCTGGAAAATACGATTGAAATTCATCAGGGACAAACAATATTGGTTCCTGCGATTACAAAGTCAATATCGTTGAAACCAATTACAAAGTGCAAACTATTGGAAACGTATATTGGAAGTGAATAGTTTTTGCCACGAATTTCACGAATTTCACAAAAATAAAAGCTTGTTTATTTTTTTAGTGTAATTCGTGAAATTCGTGGCTACTTTTTAAAATTTTATTCGACAATCCAATTTCTATCGTGCACTTGTATTTTGTTGCTGCTATAATATAAGTCATCGACAACAGGAATATCAATGATGTATGTTTTAGGATTTCTATCCGAAATATTTAAGCTCCTGTCTCTTAACCAAACGTTAAATTCTTTCAATTGAAAATAATTAATCCCATAATCTTTAGCAAACGCAGCAAGGTCGGGGATCGTAGTAGATACTTTTACTTTTTGCGTCCTGACAACAGGATATAAATCTTCCTTCTTCAGTACAAAACCATATTTGTAAGGATTTTTAAAAATTTCTTTTGCTGCCAAAATGCGAAAAACATAACGAGAAGTTTCTTCTACCAATAATAAATCGAAAGAATTATCAACCATTTGATTGCTTAACTCCGAAGAAATTCTTGCCGTTCCTGCATTGTAAGATGCAGCGGCAGCAGCCCAATCATTATAATTTAAATATGCATCGTTCAAATATCTACATGCAGCTTCCGTTGCCTTCTCAATGTGGTAACGTTCATCAACTTGCTCATTTATTTCTAAACCATATTTTTTGCCTGTTTCCGGTATAAATTGCCACATACCGGCAGCTTTAGCCGATGAAAGCGCTCTCGGATTAAGACTACTTTCAATTACTGCTAAATATTTAAAATCATCAGGAATATTATTTTTTCTCAAAATCGGTTCGATTACGGGAAAATAACGATTGGCACGTTTAATCATTAACATGGTAGTAGAATGCAGATAGGTGAAGGCATTAATCTCCCTGTCAAAGCGTTCACGCATATCTATACGGTCTAAATAGATTTTCTTTCCACAAAAATCAACAGATTCCGGTACTGAAACGGGATTGGCAAACGATAATACTTCTACTTGTTGCTTATTTGTATCAACCTCTAATTTGCTGGAAATTAACAAAAAGGATACAACAATAATACTACATACACCTATTATTGTTATTAGATATTTATATATTTTCATTCTTCTATAGTTTTAAGTTCATATAAAAAATATACCGTCTAAAGTCAGAAAAATTGCTAAATACAAGCCGACTGTAGCATAAAGAAGCTTCAAATTATTCTTTTTTCTTAATTGGCTGAATAAAATATATATAGTATACAAAAGAATACATAACAATATCACATACAGTAAGTTAAAAGTTCCGAAATAGCTCCAAACAGTTGCAATATCCGACAATATTCTTTCACTCTTTATAAAACCGAATAATTGCATCGGATCAACAAGATGAGCGACCATTGCCAATAAAATAACCAAAGCCATAAGAACTCCCATATAACCGATAATCAGACTGAATATTCTTGTAATCTTAGGTTTATGCTTTGTTAAATATATAATGTATTGCGCCATAAATACTGCAATGAAAGGGTAAGCAGGCATTAAGGATACGCTTCTCTTACCCACCGGAATACAATAAAATAATACAATGACAATTGCCGAAACCAAAGAAAAAAGCTTAACTTTTTCCATTGATAACAAGTTATGACAGATAGTTTTAAAGGCAGGAATCTTAAAACTGTACTTTAAGCCGAATAAGGATAAGAAAAGCAATATGATCCATGGAATAAATCCAACTATTAAAGTCATGAAATTAGAAATATGAAACCCACCACCCAAAAAACGTCCGAAATTTTTTGCCCAAACCAAATCCAAAAATGCTTGCCCTCCTTGCCGGTATGCCAAATAATACCAAATGGCAGGTAAAACCATAGCAGCCAACGCAATCAATATAAATTTTCCGGAGATTTTCCAAAAATTATATTGGAGCAAAAGTAAATACACTCCAAATACGAGCAATGGCAAAACAATTCCAACAGGTCCTTTAGTCAAAGTTGCCAAACTCAGAATAAAAGGTATAATAACCGGAAAACCTTTCAGCTTTTTTTCCTCTTCCCACCGGAACAAAGAAAAAAGCCCTAAAACGATTAAAGTTGTAAGAACCATATCAATTAGGGTGGTCATCACCGCCCGGTGCAGCCCAAAACTTGTAATTAAAAGGATAGGTATAAGAAAAGATTCGACGCCTTTAAGTCTTCTTCCGAAAAATAAAAAACTGAAACCAATCAAACAAACGAAGGCCAAAGCAGAGGGTAACCGGGCTGTAAAAGGAGAAACACTTCCCTGCGGGAGTGAAAATACAGCCATTAGCCAATATGCAAACGGAGGTTTATATGCAATTTCATTTGCGGAAACATGAGGTAAAATCCATTCATTTTTTTCAACCATCGATGCGGCAACCGAAGCCTTACGAAGGTCTCTTTTGGTGTAAAAATCTCCTTTGTAAATCCAGCAAACACTTATTACAGTTATTAATAATAACAGCACTAACGGCTTTTGTAAGTAAAGGTATTGTAATTTTGGAGTTCTCATTGTTTTATTCTTTAAAAATTATAATTCTATAAGACCTTCCGGCATCATAATCCAAATTTTTTTATTATCCGTATCGATCTTCTCTATCAAATCTTCTGAAGCCGGTATTAAAATTTCATTTCCTTCTACCTGCTCAACTACAAACAACACATTAATAGTTGTCTCATCAACATCCACAATCGAACCAATTTCCCCTAAAGCGCTGTCGATTATTTTGTAACCGATAAAATAATCCCATGATGCAATATTTTCAGAAACTTTATTATCTGTCATGTATTGTTTCGGAAAATATACTTCCAGATTTGTCAAAAACTTAACCTGAGAATCGGTTTCTATTCTTACAAGTTTAATCAAAGCGGTAGTATCGGACTTAAACCGGTAGCTCTCAATCTCAAACGGGACAAATATACCATCTATTTCACACAATAAAAAATTACACTCGCTCTCATCAAAAATGTCATTAGTAAAAGTGAATGAAATTTCACCTTTAATGCCATGCGGCTTGTTAAACTGTCCTATTTCTATTAAGTCTTCCCTTTTTATCATCGCACAGATTTCACAGATTTCACAAATTTTTAATTACATAAGTTATTGTAAATATTTTTCCACAAATTTCACGAAAAACACAAAAATAAAAATGAATCTGTGTAATCTGTGAAATCTGTGTGAGGTCTATATCCTCGTAATTCTTGCTCCCAAGGCATTTAACCGTTTATCTATATCCTGATATCCTCTATCGATCTGATCGATATTGTAAATACAGCTTGTTCCTTCAGCGCTCATTGCCGCTATAAGCAATGCGATTCCGGCTCGTATATCGGGAGAAGTCATTGTGGAAGCTTTCAACAGATAACGTCTTCCCGAACCGATGACTGTTGCCCTGTGCGGATCGCACAAGATAATTTGAGCGCCCATATCGATCAATTTGTCAACAAAAAACAAGCGGCTTTCAAACATTTTTTGATGAATCAATACACTTCCTTCGGCTTGAGTAGCTACGACTAAGAACACGCTCAGCAAGTCGGGCGTTAATCCAGGCCACGGGGCATCTGCAATGGTCATGATAGAACCATCAATAAAAGTTTCGATGGAATACGAATCTTGTCCGGGAATATGAATATCATCTCCCACTTGGTTTACGATAATACCTAACCGGCGAAATGCATCGGGAATAATTCCCAAATCATCAAAAGATACATTTTTAATACGAACATCAGAAGATGTCATGGCTGCCATACCGATGAAACTTCCTATTTCAATCATGTCGGGTAAAATAGTATGTTCACAACCTTTAAGTTGATTAATACCCTCTATTTCAAGCAGATTAGAAGAAACGCCTTGTATCTTGGCGCCCATCTTCAACAACATCTTGGATAATTGTTGCAGGTATGGTTCACAAGCAGCATTATATATAGTTGTTTTACCTTCCGCTAATACCGAAGCCATTAAAATATTGGCAGTACCTGTCACAGAAGCTTCGTCCAATAACATATAAGTACCTTTCAGTTTTTCAGCTTTTACATTGTATAATTGTCTTTCGCTTTCATATTCAAAGATAGCGCCTAACTTTTGAATACCTGTAAAATGAGTATCCAACCTCCTGCGACCTATTTTATCTCCTCCCGGCTTAGGAATTAATGCTTGACCAAAACGTGCGACTAAAGGTCCGACAATCATCACAGAACCTCGTAACGAGGCGCTTTTTTTCAGGAATTGTTCGGTTTGCAGATAATCTAAATTAATATCGTCGGCTTGAAAAGAATAAGTTCCGGGATTAGGATGATCAACTTTTACTCCCATTTCTTGCAATAGGATGATCAGGTTATTCACATCCAAAATATCGGGAATATTATGGATGATTACCTTTTCCGGGGTCAATAACGTTGCACAAATCACTTGTAGCGCTTCGTTCTTCGCACCCTGGGGAATGATTTCTCCCGACAGTTTATGTCCTCCTTCAATTAAAAATGAAGCCATTATTTATTTGTTTTGTCTTCTTGCCAGATTTTTATTTTTCTTCATCAAAATATCTTTCGATTCCGTCAACTTATGAGATTCTTCATCCAGCACAATCTGCCCTTTGGAAAGATAATCCAGATCTGCAAATATTTTTTTATCATCTACAACCTCTTTATTCCATGTAAGAAACGACTTCTTCATGTGATTAGCCAACAATTTTATCAGCTGATTCCGCTCTTCTCCATTCTCATACCGGGTTGCTTTTTTAATCATATTTTCAAGGTTCTTACCATAGTGTTTATAGGTAATTCTTCCGTTGTTATATGGTATTTGAGGCGGTTTAATATACAGATCCTCTTTTTTAACAATTTCATAAGGATACTCGATATCTAATTTGAAATCAGCCATGATAGCCAAATGATCCCACAAAATATGTTTAAAATCATTCACATCCCTTAAATGAGGAAACATATTTCCCATTATATTTATAATAGAATCAGCGCATCGTTTACGCTCTTCTTTATCGGGAATAGCAACACAGTAATCTACCATATTTTGAATATTTCTGCCATATTCGGGAAGAGGCAATTTAGGTAGCTGTGTGTTATACTTCATATTTTCTGCCATATTGTTCATATTATTTTATTTTTTGCAATGGTTGTTATAAATTCTTTCAAATAAAACGGTTCAAAATATGCAACATCTACAAATGCTTTTTGTTCATATTTTTTTTCAGCAATAGAGACCATATCGGAAGCCTTGGGATAGATATCTTCTAAAAATACTGCATTAGAAGAAGTTATAGCTCCCTTACATTTAGAAGCTCCGTCTCCAAAAAAGCAAACTTTTCCTTTTAATAAAAATTCAGAATATGAATTTTCGTTTATTATATCGGCAGCAATACCTCTTAATTGATTGAATTGCTTATCATAAACGGCCGAATAAACTTCCATTCTACGGGCGTCAATCATTGAACAATAAAAATCGGCATGCTCTTTCTGAATGACCTGTTTTGCCATTATATCAAGCGAAGGCATCGCTATTAACGGAACTTCTAAACCATAGCAAAAACCTTTAGCCTCGGAAATGCCTATTCTTAATCCGGTATATGAACCCGGCCCGGCGCTTACGGAAACAGCATCAAGATTTAACCTATTCTGCTTTGCATATTGAAATGCATCACGCACAAAAATACCTAATACTTCGGCATGGGAACTTCCTTCTTTATTTTCGTTATAGAAAAGGATCTTTTCATTTTTTGACAATGCAACAGAACAAACTTTTGTCGATGTTTCTATATGAATTATACAGGACATTTATATTTTTGTGTGCAAATTTACATTTTAAAGCCGATATATTAACTTTTCCAAGATAAAAAAACTACTTTTGCACAAAAAAGAAAAGCATGATTCAGTCTATGACAGGATTCGGTAAGTTCGCTACTGAATTGCCCAATAAAAAAATATACGTTGAAATAAAATCTTTGAATAGTAAACAGTTTGACTTGAATACACGTATTCCTACTATTTACAGGGAGAAAGAAATGGAAATACGAAATGATTTACTTCAAAGTATAGAACGCGGGAAAGTTGATTTCATCATATATATCGAAAACATAGGAAAATCTATCTCTACTCAAATTAACCAGGCAGTATTGGAAAATTATTACAATCAGATTAAAGAAACTGCCAAAAATCTGAATATAGATGTTCCCGTCAATTGGTTTTCAATATTATTGAAGCTACCGGAGACGCTAAAAACAGAAATTACGGAATTAGATGAAAACGAATGGGATGCCGTAAAAGAAACCATTAAGAACGCTTTAGATCAATTCTTAATGTTTAGAAATCAGGAAGGACTTGTGCTTCAGAAATTATTTGAGGAAAAAATTTCTAATATTCTTAAATACTTGAAAGCAATTGATATATATGAATCGGAACGGATCGAAAAAGTGAAAAGTAAAATTCTGGATTCCCTGCAAAAATTAGATATGCAAAATTACGATCTTAACCGTTTTGAACAAGAATTGATATATTACATAGAAAAATTGGATGTTAATGAAGAAAAAATACGGTTAAATAACCATCTTATGTATTTTATAGAAACAATGAATCAAGAAAAAAGCCAAGGACGTAAATTAGGATTTATTGCTCAGGAAATAGGCCGGGAAATCAATACCCTCGGTTCAAAATCAAACCACGCTGAAATGCAGAAAATTGTGGTTCAAATGAAAGATGAATTAGAACAAATTAAGGAACAGATACTCAACGTCTTATAAATTACGAATTAGTTTACTGATGCCTAATCGTAATTCGTAATTCGTAATTCGTAATTAATAAAAAATGAACGGCAAATTAATTATAATTTCGGCTCCTTCCGGTTCCGGAAAATCAACAATAATAAGTTATTTATTAAAACAAAATTTAAATTTAGAATTTTCAATATCGGCTACAAACCGGCTTCCAAGAGGTAAGGAAAAAGATGGCATTGACTATTATTTTTTATCTACGGAAGAATTTAAAAAACGCATTACCAACGGAGACTTCTTTGAATATGAAGAAGTTTATGAGGATCGGTTTTATGGCACATTGAAAAGCGAAGTAGAAAGAATTTTAGCAAAAGGACATAACGTCATCATGGATTTAGATGTTGTTGGCGGGTATAATGTAAAAAACATATATAAAGAAAAAGCATTGGCTATTTTCATACAACCTCCATCTGTTGAAGCTTTGGAACAACGACTTAAAGAGAGAAATACGGATTCTCCTGAAGTCATTGCATACAGGATAAAAAAGGCTGAACATGAAATGGAATTTGCAAAAAAATTCGACAAAATTATTTTTAATGATAATTTAGAAAATGCGCAACAAGAAACAAAACAAACCATAAAAAACTTTTTGACGAAATGATTAAAACAGGTATTTTTCCGGGATCATTTAACCCGGTTCATATCGGACATTTGGCTTTAGCCAACTACATTGCCGAATTCGAGAATTACGATGAAATTTGGTTTTTAATCACGCCTCAAAATCCGACGAAAGGAGAAGAAGCTTTGATTCCTCAGGAAATGAGACTGGAATTAGTAGAAACAGCCATACAAGGATATGAAAAATTTAAAACTTGTACGATAGAATGGAATTTACCCCGTCCTATCTACACAGTCAACACATTACAAAAGCTTCGAATGGCCTATCCAGATAGAATGTTTGAGTTGATCATCGGCGCCGATAACTGGAAAACTTTCCATCGCTGGAAAGATTACCAAATTATACTGAAAAATTTCCAGGTCGTGATATATCCGAGAAAAGGGTTTGATAAACCAACTTACAGTCATTCCAACATACGTTACTGTGATGCACCCATGATAGAAATTTCATCTTCTTTCATAAGAAAGAGCTTGAAAGAGAATAAAGACATTCGTTTTTTCCTTCCTTCTGGCGCTTATGAAAAAATTTTGTCGGAAAATATATTGGAGCTCTTCGTTGATGACTCAAACGATAAATTAATTGATGACGTAAGCATTAAAATTGAAGATTTTTCATAAAAATTCTTCAAAATACTTTCAGCATGTTTTATAAAATAAAAACATAGATTATATTTGTAATTTGAATTCAAGGGTTGTTAGCTCAGTTGGTTTAGAGCATCGCCTTGACAGGGCGGGGGTCAACGGTTCGAATCCGCTACAACCCACAATTGAAAATCAATGAGTTATGTAATCAAAACCGTATAAATAAACAAATTAAAACAGTAAATGGTATTAATAGATTACTTCAAATAGGCGGTTATTTGTCTCCATAATGACCTTCAACAGATAAAATCATAACAACAACAATATCATCGTAAATGTCATAAATAATTCGGTTGTTTGCAGAAATATGTCTCGAATATATAATATCATTTCCTGATACAAGAGGTTCAGGGTGTCCAATTCCTGTTCTTGGATGTTCGGTAATCTCCTTGAGTATCCGTTCGCACTTTTTGAATACCATCGGATTGGATTTTTTATATTTAGCGAGTGTTTTTTCAGCCGGCTTAGAATATTCAAGTCTATAACTCATAGTGAATCAAGAAATTGTTTACTTTCTTCCCAAGTATTACACTCTGTATATTCGCCGTTTCTTACTTGTTGGCGAATAGCATCCAATTTAGCCAATAGTTCAGGAGTAACAATAAAATCATCTTGAATAAAGGGAGCCAAAATATAAGATTGTTTTTCCCCTCTATTGATAACTATTTGCCTTCCTGTATCTGCTATTTCAAAAAAAACTTTTTGTTTTTCCCTAAACTGTCTTGCTGAAATTTCTAAAACTGCCATAACCGTAGTGCTTTATTTTTCTGCAAATATAAGCAAAATCTATATGTTATATTTGTTTTTGATGAAATTTTGCGGAAAAAAATATCGAAAACTCCCCTTAAAAATTCTTCTTTTTGAGATAAAAATGCTATAATATTGCAGCGGAATTTTTTCCGGTCGATTTACAGCTCGCCGATGAGATAAGAACAGAAAGCCAAGAATAGCGTAAATACGCACGTATATAAAAATAAAAAAATCGGAATATTTCGCCCTTTTATTCAATAGTTTTTCTTATAAGAAATAAAATCATTATTTTTGTGCATTGTTTTACTTATAATAAAAACTAACAATACGAAACAGCCGGTTTGCAATATTCGAGCCATTCATACAGAGCATATCCGTCCGTAATCATCTGATTAATGAAAGTTAAAATAATCAACCAATCAAAACACTCACTACCTGAGTATGCTACTCCTTACTCTGCCGGAGTGGATTTGCGTGCAAATTTGGATTCTCCGGTAACGCTCAACCCTCTCGAACGGCAATTGATTCCAACAGGTATATTTATCGAACTTCCGGTTGGTTATGAAGCCCAGATACGTCCCAGAAGCGGTTTGGCAATCAAACATGGAATTTCATTGGTAAATACTCCCGGAACTATCGATGCCGACTACAGGGGTGAAATAAAAGTAATTTTGGTCAACCTTTCCAATATTCCGTTTGTTATTAATGACGGTGAACGAATTTGTCAAATGGTTGTAGCCGCTCACGCTCGTGTAGAATGGGAAGAAACCAATGTTTTGGAAGATACAAACAGAGGTGCCGGCGGATTCGGCCATACCGGAAAAAACTAATAGATAAAAATGAAATATACGTTTCTTTTATTGTGTGTTCTTTTTTGCTTCCATTTAAAAGCAAAAGAAAATGTTGTTGTTAATATCGATGATGATCAAAAAACTGCTAAACAAACACTTTCCGAAAAAGAAAAAAGAAAACTCGACTATTTCTTTTTAGAAGCATTGAAGCTAAAGTATAGCAGTAAATTTTCAGATGCATTCAACACTTTCCAGTATTGCTTATCCATCGATTCAACGTCGGCAGCCACATACTACGAATTATCCCGTTTTTATACCTTTCTTGAGAATCAAGAATTGGCGTTAAATGCATTAAAAAAAGCGGTTCTGTATGATAGTGAAAGATATGATTACCAGATAGCATTAGCCAGTCTTTTGAGAGACTTGAGAATGAACGAAGATGCAATTGCTATTTACGAACAGTTAAGTAAAAAGTATCCCGATAAAAACGAACTGCATTACTATCTCAGTGACTTATATGTGCGCCAGAAAGACGTCAACAGTGCGATCAAGGAATTAGATTACGTCGAGGAAAATTCGGGTATGAATGAATCTGTTTCAATCCAAAAATACCGTTTATACACAATGATTGAAGACGATGAAAAAGCATTCAATGAATTGGAAAAATTAGCGGCCAAATATCCGCACGAAGCTAAATACCGAATTTTAATCGGAGATTTATACTTCGAAAAGAAAGATATGGAAAAAGCATATAGTTCTTACCAAAAAGCTTACGCTATTGATCCGGAAGATCCGTATTATATTGTTTCCATGGCTAATTATTACGAGCAGGAAGGTAACCAGGAGCTGGCTAAGACAGAAATCGACAATGCATTAAAGAATCCAAAATTAGATATTGAAACAAAACTGACGATTTTGGGACGTTATATTCAAAATTTACAAAAAAATAAAAAAGAAATCGAGAATGCCAATACTCTATTCGAAACCTTGATGGAGCAACATCCCCAGGAAACCGATCTCAATTTGATGTACGGTTCATTCTTATTAGCTCAGGACAAAATCGAAGAAGCTAAGTTTCAGTTCCAAGTAGTTACCGAATCGTCGCCGGACAATGCTGCTGCATGGGAACAATTGCTCCGCATCTCTTTTCAAGAAAATAAACCCGAAAATTCCATTGAAATTTCTAAAACAGCATTAATCCATTTTCCTGATTCTCCGCAATTCTATTTCTATTCAGGATTAGCTTATTATCAAATCAAAGATTATGCTAATGCTTTAAAAAGCTATCAAGATGGTATTCAATATATTGACAAAGATGACACCCAGTTACTTTCCGATTTTTATGGGCAAATGGGGGATATTAACTATCAAATGAAAAATAAAGAATTGGCCTATCAAAATTATGAAACAGCGCTGGAGTATAATGATAAAAATATTGGCGTTTTAAACAATTACGCTTATTACTTGTCTCTTGATAAGAAAAACTTGAACAAAGCAGAACGGATGAGTAGTATATGCGTCAAGGCAGAACCGGATAATAGTACTTATATCGATACTTATGCATGGATTTTCTTCGTACAAGGCAATTATAACTTGGCAAAGTTTTACATAGAAAGCGCTATGACGAAGAATGGAGATAAAAGCGAGGAAATTATTGATCATTACGGAGATATTCTTTACATGACAGGGGATGTTGAAAACGCTGTTATCCAGTGGAAAAAAGCGCAGGAAATGGGTAAGGATACTGAAACGGTAAAACGAAAAATTGCAGATAATAAATATTACGAAGATCCTAATGAAGATTAAAAAATATTTTATTTTCTTTTTATTATTAATCTGTGGATTAGCAATTTCAATAACGGGTTGTAAGACTAAAAAGGGAATCGCCGCTACCAGAGAGATCTCTGATGCAAAAGAAGTTTTCTCTGTTGCAGTGAATAATTCTTTGGAATACAATACATTCTCCGGAAAAATAAAAACGACATTGCGCATGGGAAAGATGAATGTCGACATCAGCGCGCAATTGAAAATAATAAAAGATGACAGGTTAATGCTGTCTTTTCAAATGCCGTTGCTGGGAGAATTGTATAGATTGGGTATTTCTAACGACAGTTTGATACTAATCGACCGGATGAACAAACAATTTGTATTAGAATCGATACAGGATATTCAACGAAACGCCTCTTTCGATTTTAATGTCTACAACCTGCAATCTCTTTTCACCAACCAATTATTCCTCAGTGGAAAATCTCGTATTACTGAAAAAGATTTTCCTTTGTTTGAAATAGAACAATCTTCAAAACAAGCGATTATTAGGACAAAAGAAAAACATCAGCAGATAGACTATTCTTTTACAGTTGATTATTCCAATCATATCACAAATTCTACTATGGACGGAAATAATGGAAAAACTGTGTTGGATTGGGCTTACGGTAATTTTTCCATGTTAGAGAACAAACAATTGTTCCCTACGCAAATGAACATAAATCTGAACCACAAAGGAACCAATTTTTCTATGAATTTCACCTTCTCCAAAATTGATTTGGATAAGGACTTTGAAATCGATTTTGGTATCCCTCAAAAATATACTCGTGTTACGTTGGAACAGGCATTAGTATTCATTAAAAATATACAGTAATGAAATTCAAATACATCATTATTTTAACGTTTGTTACGGTTACATTAAGCGCTCAGAATTCCAAAGTAAAAAATCTGGAAGACGAACGTAAAAAGATATCATCCGAAATTGGAGTAACAACCGAATTATTAAAGCAAACTTCCGATTCTAAGAAAAATACTATATACAGATTAAATCTTATATCTGATCAAATTTCATCCAGAAAGAAAGTTATTTCATTGCTCAATATCGAAATTGATACTTTAGATAATGAAATTAAGTTTAAAGAAAATGAGATCAACGTTTTAGAACAAGAATTAGAATTTAAGAAAAACAATTACGCCAAATCGTTGCAACAAATGTACTCTCATAAAAATGTACAGGATAAATTGTTGTTCATTTTTGCCGGAGATGACTTCGCACAATCATACAGAAGGATGCACTACCTGAAACAATATTCCGAATGGCAAAAGCAACAGGGTATTGAAATCAAGGCCCAACAAGATCAACTGATAACTCAAAAAGAAAAACTGTCTATAGCTAAAAACAACAAGCTGGCTCTTGTTGGAGATCGGGAAAAAGAAGCAAAAAACTTAAAAAATGAAGAAACTGTTAAGCAAGGAGAAGTGAAGTCTTTAACATCCAAGGAAAAAGAGCTAAAAACAGAATTGGATAAAAAGACTAAACAAGCCCAAGAACTCAACAGACAAATAGAAAAAATAATTGCAGAAGAAATTGCGAAGGCTAAAGCTGAAGCCGAAAGGCAGAAAAAAGCCAATGAGAAAGCCGAAAAAGCTAAAAAAACGGATGAAATCCGCGAGGTTCCCCAAGCCGAAACTGCAGGCGGATATGCAATGACCAAAGAAGAACGGCAACTTTCATCCGATTTCGCAAGTAACAAAGGAAAATTACCTTTCCCATTAAGAGGCTCCTATAAAATCATTAGCCCATTTGGGGAACAACAACCGGAAGGGCTTAAATATGTGATTCTTCCCAACAACGGAATAGACATTCAAACAACGATTCCAAATAACGAAGCTAAATCTGTTTTTGACGGAGAAGTTACAAAAATATTTGTAGTACCCGGATATAATAACTCCGTAATAATTCGTCATGGTAATTACATAACCTTATATTCCAACTTGTCGGAAATATATGTAAAATCAAAAGATAAAGTAAGAACAGGACAAGCGATTGGAAAAATCTTTACGGATTACGAAAATAAAAATCAGACCGTCTTGCACTTTGAATTATGGAAGGAGACAAACAAATTAAACCCTATGGGGTGGTTAAATAAATAGACAAAAATAGTGATATAAATATTTTGTAATAATAAAAAAAAGACGTTCCTTTGCATCGCTTTAGAAAACAGCTATGTTTTCTAAAGTATGGAGAGATGGCAGAGTGGTCGATCGCGGCGGTCTTGAAAACCGTTGAACTGAGAGGTTCCAGGGGTTCGAATCCCTTTCTCTCCGCAAGTAAAATCCGCTAAAACAGCGGATTTTGTTATTTTACAGCTGTTTAAGCCATGATAGATATAAAGTGATTAGAATAAACTATAATACCGGTGTCAATTCAACCGAACGTCCCAAAGCGGAAGCAATTCGATAGAAAGTGGCCACACTTGGAACGGTAATACCTTTTTCTATCCGTGAAATATAGGATTTATCAGCTCCTATCCGTTTAGCAAGCTCCGCTTGGGTTAACCTTGCTTCTTTGCGGGTTTCAAGTAATATTTGACTTGTATAAAAAGCGTATGCTTCTTCGTCGAATTTTGCTCTTTCCGAAGTGCCGTGCGCCCCGTATTTTTCTTCCAACACTGCGCTGTAATCAACGATTTTGTGATTATTTGTCTGCATAATATGATTCCTTTATTTTTAATGCTATGTCTTTATTTTTCTTTTCACAACGCAAAGGTATATATAATTGTATAATTATACAACTTTTTCGTCATTATTTCCTTATTCAAAATCAAATGACAGCGCAAATAGATTTTGCTCCGTCTTATCTTTTTTCAATTTTGCATGATGAAATTGTCCGGAAAGAGGTAAAATTTATGCAAAAAAGCAAAAAGAGGGCATAAACCAAATAAGGTATTTACAGTTATCTTTAATAATATTTTTGAGATATGTAAATGTTTTCATACTTGGTTTAAAATTTTATGTTATTATTTTTATAATTTTTTACGTTTTTATATGTGTTTATTTCTCTGCTATTGAGGTTTATTTCATTTAAAATTTTTATCTATATTTTGACAGATTATAACCGTTTGCACCAATTACAAGCGCTGTAAAGGCGTTATTTAGGATATATTCCTCTTGATTCTTCTAACAATCTTATTGCCTCCAAGTCAATTTTTGTAGATGATAATGGATAAAGGGCTAAAGGCACAACATACGTTTTTGGAGGGTCATATCTCTCGTCTGAGTTGCGTTCTTTTGCCACCCAATCAAGTCCTTCCCACATAAACTCAATAGATAATGTTGGGAACGCGTCTGTAATGATTTCTTTTCCATTTTCAAATATATTTCCATGATATACGTATACAAAAAGTTTCCATCCATCATCTTCCAATCTGCACGTCCATAATCCGTATTTTACAGTACCGTCTGTAGATATATAACTCGCAAGCACTACCGCCTCTTTCCCATTTTCCTTAAATCGCAACCC
>Ga0123357_10003692_pt1 | contig 17669 bp, 16 predicted proteins | sample TergutEmb28metaG_FD_89873 | JGI IMG/M metagenome (GOLD analysis project Ga0123357, IMG submission 89873) | Embiratermes neotenicus P4 segment gut microbial communities from Petit-Saut dam, French Guiana - Emb289 P4 | ecosystem: Host-associated > Arthropoda: Insects > Digestive system > Gut ... | reverse complement strand
GAGCGTTACGAGGACGGACACGAACGCGCCTCACATTTTGTTGAATTGGTAAAACGTTACGAAACCTTTGATGAAATGACAGTGCCAATGCTAAACGAATTTGTAGAGAAAATCATCGTCCATGAACGCGACCGAAAAGGCGCTATTGATACCACACAAAAAATAGAAATCCATCTAAATTTTATCGGCGAGTATGAAATACCGAAAGCGGAAATCGACCCTGCTGAACTTGCCCGGCAGGAGGAGGAACGCCGCATAATTGAGGAGCGGCGAAATCGACTGCACCGGAATTATTTACGCCGCAAAGAAAACGGCAAACAGCAGGAATACGACCAAAAATATGCTGAACGGCGAAAAGAAATGAAAGCCGTGTATAAATCTGCTTTATTCGCAGACGGTGCGATACTTGGAGCCTCTGCTGTTGCTCCATTCCTATGAGCGTAAATATATAAAAAGAAGCGGCATCAGTTATATAAATAATACAACATATAATAAATTTTATCAATGCGGTTCACGCAAATAGGCGTGAGCCGTTTTTATATGCCCAAAAAACAAAAATGAAAGGAAAATAATCATATGTCAGACCTGATATTAAAAGAAACAAATTTACCCGACACTATAGAGAACTTGGCGAAATTCGTCCTTTTCAACAGAGAAAAAATAACAGCTATCAAAGCGGAAATACGCGCAATAGATAAACTGGAACTTGCTCAGGATGTACGGAAACAGAAAATGGAGGAGGCTTCTATGCTATCGGAAGCTATACTCGATGCCGAAATAAAACTCGGCGAATTATTCAAACAACTACCGCTAAAACAAGGCAAACGGACAGACATTCAACTTCCACCCAGCGGTGAATATAAGTCATCTAAAAGCAAGACGGAAATCATCAACGACTTAGGATTTTCACAATCTGCTTCACAGCGTTTCGAAACGCTTGCGGACAATCCTGATTTGGTTGAATATGTAAAAGCGGAAGCGCGTGAAAACGGTGAACTCCCGACTAGAGCGCGGGTACTGGAGTTGGCGGCAAATCAATTAACACAAGGTGACGGAATTGAAGATACTCCGATAGAAACTCGGATTTTAGATATGGCTGACTACGGAAATAAGCATGAATCCGATGTCGAAGAATACGACAAATTCATAGACACAAGCGTAAAAACGTACAGGGAACTGATGAAAATGATTAATGCAGTTGAAAAGTTTGATATGAGCGAATACCGCATGGACGCACTGCGCGAAAACTTCGACAGAACTCTGAGGGTTGATGCCCACATAAGGTATATCGAGATGGCGAAAGACAAACTGACGATGCTCGAAATGGAACTCCGCAAACCTGTAAAACACAGATTCAGTTACAGATAAATACCTTATTCAAAAAAATATATATGATTAACGGCTTACGAAAAATATCGTGAGCCGTTTTTCTATATACAAATTTTCAAAAACCGAAAGGAGCATATCACAATGGCGACAGCAAAATTATTGTCTGAACAGGTAAAAAGTCTTGAGGAGGAATTACAGCAAAAGGAAAATCGGTTGAAAGAGTTGCGGCAAAAACAAAAATTACAGGAGAGTAAGGAGCGGACACATCGTCTTATCGAACGTGGGGCGATAACCGAAAGTCTGATAGACGGAGCGGAAATGCTGACGAACGAGCAAATAAAAATGTTTCTTATAAAAACGGTCCAGACCGAATTTGCCCGTAAAATTCTGAACCAAATCAAAGAGCAAAATCCCGCCGAAATCGTAATCAAACAAGCAGTCCCACAATCCGAAAACGGCGAAGATACGGGCGAAAAATCCGAAACTGAGCGGGAAACGCCGGACGGGGACTAATCCATTTTCAAATGGCGCACTTATATACCACACTCATGTGGTATGTGCGGTCTTGCAGACGGCATTTTGAACCTGTCGGTTCAAAATTGGAGAGTTGCACTCTCCAAACCTCTGGCTGTAATTCTGCTGACGCAGAATTATCGGGGAATATCTTCCCCAAACCCCTGCGGTAATTTCCCGACTGTAATATCGGGAAATTACCGCTTGCAAAATAAACGTTTATGAAAGGATGACGCCATTGGCAATATATCATTGCAGTATAAAGATAATCAGTCGCGGTAAAGGTAAGTCGGCGGTTGCCGCCGCCGCTTACCGTAGCGGACAAACTATCATAAATAATTATGACGGTGTAGCGCATGACTATACAAAAAAAGGCGGCATTGTTTATACAGAAATTCTCTTGCCCGCACATGCGCCGCCGGAATATAAAGATCGCTCTGTTCTGTGGAACGCTGTCGAGCAAATCGAGAAAAACAAAAACTCGCAGTTGGCGCGTGAAGTCGAGCTTGCTCTGCCGAGAGAGTTACCGGCTGAAAAAAACATTGAACTCGTTCGCGAGTATTGTCAACAGTATTTTGTATCAAAAGGTATGTGCGCCGACATTTGTATTCATGATAAAAACAACGGAAATCCTCACGCTCACATTCTGCTGACCATGCGACCGTTCAACGCGGACGGCACATGGGGAAAGAAATCCAAAAAAGAATATATACTCGACAAAAACGGCGAGCGTATAAAATTGAAGAGCGGTGAGTACAAGAGCCGTAAAATTTATACGGTTGACTGGAACGACCAGAACAAGGCGGAGGAATGGCGTTCCGGCTGGGCTGACTGTGTGAATAAATACTTAACAAAGCAAAACGTCCCTGACCGGATAGACCACCGTTCATACGAGCGTCAAGGTGTAGAGCAAATCCCCACATTCCACATGGGCGTTGCGGCTTCGCAAATGGAGAAGCGCGGCATTCGCACAGAACGCGGCGACATTAACCGTGAAATCAATGTTACCAATCGGCAGTTAGGACAACTTCGGGCGCGTATCAGAAAATGTAAAGACTGGTTGTATTCAAAACCGCTTACCAATGCGCCAACTATGGTGAGTGTGATGAACAATATTGCTAACGGCAAAAATCTACAAACCCGTTGGCAGAAAATCGCCGACTTAAAAATGCGGGCGCATATACTTGTATTTCTGCAAAATAATAACATTTATGATATGGCACAACTTACCGATAAGATTACGCAGATAAACGAACAGTTTTATGATGTTTCCAACAATATAAAAAAGATTGAGCGTCGTTTGGATACCTTGAACAATCATTTATTACAGTATGATAATTATAAAAAGTATAAGCCAGTTTATGAACAGTATAAATTTCTTAAATCCAAAAAGAGCGAGGCTTTTTATGATAAACATTCCGAAGAAATACAATCATACGAAGACGCAAAAAAATATCTTGACGGCGTTATGAACGGCAGAAAAGACATACCGCTCAAGTCGTGGAAAAAAGAACAAGCGAATCTGATTGCTGAAAAATATAACCTATGCGAAAAATATTATCAGCTTAAAGATGAAACTCACAGCGTAGAATTGTTACGTCGGGGCGCGGAAAATCTCATGCGCGAGGACGGATGGGAATCTCCTGTACGGAAACGCGGACTGGAAATATAGCAGATACTTTTTTCAGCAAGAACAATTATATCTATAGTTTTTTACAGCAATCACTATTTTAAGTTTATCAAATAACAAAATAAAAATCAACATAATAAATGTAAAATATCACGGAGGATAAAAATTATATGAGTGCAGAATTAGTAGTACAGAATCAGAACTTGCCCGATACCATCGAGGATTTATCGAAGTTCGTGTTAATCGGGCGCGAAAAACTCAACTCGGTACGCGCTGAGATTCGCGTCATCGACAAGCTGAAGTTGGCGGAAAATGTACATAAACAGAAACAAGACGAAGCCACGATGATAGCAGAAGCTGTGCTTGACGCTGAAGTGCGACTCGGCGAGTTACTGAAGAAAATACCGAAAAAGCCAGGTAAACGGACGGATTTGGAACCTACCCGCACCAGTGCGGGTAGGTTGGAGTCCAAAACGGAAATCGTGGAGGATATGGGTTTTTCGGAGGACCAAGCACAGCGTTTTGAAGTCATGGCGAACAATCGGGCCATAGTGGAGTATGTCAAGGCAGAAGCACGTGAAAACGACGATATTCCGACAAAAAAGCGGGTGTTGGACTTGGCGACGCGTAAGAATAAAGGCGGCGACGATTTTGACGGTTATTTCAAAACGTGTACAAAAGTCTGCAACGAATTGAATAAAATCGTGGATATCATAGACAGGTTTGAAATAACGGACTCGCGCATAAACGCCATTGTAGAGAATTTCAGCGGAGCGTCAAACGCGACCGATACGATAAAATATGTGGAAAAAGGTCGGGACAAGCTCACCACGATTATTTCGGAATTGCGTAAAGCTGAAAAACGGGCGAAAGAATCATAGTACATTCGCCAGCATTTAGCAGGATTGAGCAAATATTTTTTCCCTGATAATATTGGGATTGGGGGATATATGTAATACATAAAAATTGGCGTAAAATCAACGATAAGTGATAATTTTTCGGCTTTTGTGTTACATATATCCTACATAAACCAAGATTGTAATACAACTTTTTGACCTCAAAAGTGGCGTAAAACCTACGATTGCTGGCTTTGCCAGCAAGATGTGTAACACCGTTATTCCTGCCCTCTAAATTCTTTACGGTTTTATCGTATGTTTTGGTATTTTGCTTTAACTATATAGATAAATTTATCATATACTTTATTTTAAAACTTTTTTACATCTTTTACTCTTCGGTGTTTTATATTATAGTGCTTATCAATAAATTTTACAAGAAGCATTAATTTTTCAATTTGTTCATCATCATAATCGTATATATTCGAAATAAGTTTATCGAATTGACTTTTTGAAGACGGAGCAGGTATTCCCGTGAGCAGATAATCAATAGATACATCAAATACTTGCGACAATTTATATAAATTATCAATGCTGATTCTGCTGTCTCCACGCTCAATTAGCCCAACAAATGACGGTGACACCCCAATAATTTCACATAACCGTTCAATAGTAATTTTGTTAGTCTGACGTAATTTTTTTATTCGCAAACCTATTTCAATCCAGTTTAGAATTTTCAAGTTATATCACCTCATACAAGATTATACAGAAATAAAGATTTATAGACAATCGAGTATAGTTATTTTTTTTATAAATAGTAATACTATATATGACGAAAGTTTACAAAATTTATGATATATTGCTTGACAAAAATTCTTTATAATGATAAAATAATGTATAATTTAGGAAGATTTATTTAAAATATTTTAATATAAATTTAATTATAAAAACATATAAAAGTTTTTAATTATTAGGCACGAATTTTGCAGTTATGTTGAGGCAAAGGAAAAATAAAGAGAATCCGGTTGGTAAATTCATAACTATATAATTATTGAATTTTATGTGTTTTATTTTTTATAAAATATTTTATTTAATCAAATGTGAGTTTAATATGGAGGGTTTTTATGGAATTGGTTGATAATTATTCACAAAATGATATTTCAAAACTTTTAAGTGACGGAAAAGAGAATTATCAATTAAAAAATTATGATAAAGCATTTAATTGTTTTCAAATAGCAGCAGACTATGGGAATTCTGAAGCACAGTGCCAGTTAGCTGCAATCTATTTTGAAGGAAGCGGCGTAGAAAAAGATTTATATGAGGCAAAAATATGGGCAGAAAAAGCAGTAATAAACGGATCGAAAAATGCTACATTACTTTTAGAGAGAATTTCAAAAATTATATTGATAACTGACTTAAATAAATCCGCTGAACAGGGATTGATTGCGGCGCAATATAACTTGGCTATACGTTATATGAACGGTGATGGTGTAGAAAAAGACAAGGTGAAAGCAGTCTACTGGTTAGAAAAGGTTGCTGAACAGGGGGATGCAGAAGCGCAATATAATTTGGCTTTAAGCTACGAAAACGGAGATGGCATGAATCAAGATATGAAAAAAGCTGTATATTGGTATGAAAAAGCTGCCGAACAGGGAAATATTACCGCTCAATATCAGCTATCTGAAATCTATAAAAATGAAATTAATGTAAATAAAGATTTATATAAAAAAAGTACATATACACAAAACGTGCTAAATGATACCCAAAAGTTTTTATATGAGCAAGGTGACGCAGAGGCACAATGTAATATGGCTTTATGCTATGTAAATGGAAATGGCGTAGATCAAGATATGGCAAAAGCAATATATTGGTATGAAAAAGCAGCTGAACAGGGAAATATTACCGCTCAATATCAATTGGCTGAAATTTATATAAATGGAAATGGCGTAGATCAAAATATGGCAAAAGCAATATATTGGTATGAAAAAGCAGCTGAACAGGGAAATATTACCGCTCAATATCAATTGGCTGAAATTTATATAAATGGAAATGGCGTAGATCAAAATATAGAAAAAGCAGTATATTGGTATGAAAAGGTTGCAGAACAAGGAAACATTATAGCTCAATATCAGTTAGGGGAATTTTATTTAAATGGAGATGGTATAAAAAAAGATTTAAAGAAAGCGATATATTGGTATGAAAAAGCAGCAGAACAAGGAAACGTTATAGCTCAATATCAGTTAGGGGAAATCTATTTAAAAGGAGATGTTGTAGGGCAAGATACGTCAAAAGCAATATATTGGTATAAAAAGTCCGCAGAACAAGGAAATATAAACGCCCAATCTCAATTAGAGGAACTTTATTTAAAAGGAGACGATGTAGAAAAAGATATGGCAAATTCGGTATATTGGTTAACAAAAGTTGCTGAACAAGGTGAAGTAGATTCTCAATGCAAATTGGCGGTATATTATGAAAATGGTATCGAAGATCACCGTGAAGACTACGACGACTGTGTTGAGATATATATGGCAGTAGATAAAAATATAACTAAAGCGATATATTGGTATGAAAAGGCTGCCGAGAAAGGAAATATTATAGCTCAATATCATCTGGCAAAAATTTATATAAGAGGTGAGGGCGTAGAGAAAAATTTAGACAAGGCGAAAATTTTAGCAAAAAAGCAGTAAAAAACGGTTCAACAGAAGCTGAAACACTTGTAAGAAGAATCGAAGAATTAATAATACTTGAAACTCGTTTTTTTGGCAGACAATTTGTTTTAGACAAAAAAGATTTAAAAAGTATAAAGTTATACCTTAATACTATAAAAAATTGCATGGAATTGAAAAATACTGTATTGCCAAATAAACAAAAAAATTTAAAAAACTTTATTGATAATATTGGTAACCGCGGTGAGGTAAAAGAACCTAATATAGATATTATGGGAACTATAATTTCTTTTATTTTGGTATTGATAGGAACCGGAATTATTGCCTTTATAAGTTTATGTATTATAGCCCTTATACTTTATTTTGTTGGAGAACTTTTTATACAACGTAACTTTTTCGAGACAAAATTGTATGGGTCAATTTGTTTTTATGGTACTTGTATATCTGCAATAATTACGTTTATTGTAGGATTAAAATTAACATCAATATTTGAAAATATTTTTAATACACGTAAAGCACTTGAAGACTTTAATTTAAGTAAACCAGAATTTGTTCGTCTTGAAGAGGAACGTGTCAAAAATACGGAACTTGCAAAAAAAGCTATTAACAATTATAATATTAAAAAACTAAACGCAGAAATTTATTTTAATAATATTATGTTAATACATTTGAAAGATATGATGATTTTACCACAAGATTTATGGAATTATAAAGATATATGTGAATTAATCTATATTTTCGAATTAAAAAAGACAAAGAATATACCATACAATTTTTATAAAGAACGTGTGAAGATATATTGGCCGATAAATACAGATAGCTATGATTCACAAATGCTTAATTCAATAAATAGTATAAAAGATATTGACTCGCTTATACAGGCATATTACAAAATTATAAGCACTTGCAAAGATGTTCAAAATAAAATGAAAATAGCAGATGATATAGCAGATTTAAAAGCTGAGCAAGAAACTATTGAACTTCTTGCTAAAAAAGAATCTGAAAAGCAACGTCTGATAGATGAATATGACGATTATAAAACAAAAGATTTTATTGATGATGTACTCCTCACGGATATAGCACTAAATTCATCCAGTTATGAAGAATATTTAGCAGATCCTGCTGTTATGATTATTAATAACGAGCGTCAGGCAAAAACTAACAAATTTCAAGAAGATATTAAAGAACTTGATTATAAATACGGGAAAGATTAGAATTTGAAAGGACCAATGATAATTGAGTATATATATAAAAAACCTAAAAAAAGAAGTTGAAGACGGAAATTTAAATGAAATAAAAACTCTCATAATGATTTATTTAGGAGAAGAATATAATGCAGGAACTTCTAAACGTAAAGAAACAATAAACAGAATAGAAGTAGCAAAATTTATTCGAATTGCGCTTGAACATTATGAGAAATCTGTACTTGAAATATTATTTTCTCATCCCATAGCACAAACTATGCTTGAAATGCAAATTACAGCTTTAAAATTTTGCAAAAAAGCTTGTAATGATTTACGTTCAACTACGGGAAATACAAGACATGTGGATTTTGTGATAGAACTTGCACATTTAGGCGATCCCGAAGCAATATTGTCATTGGAAAGATGCGGCTTCTTGGATAAATTGTCAGTGTAAGATAAAATTGTTTTTATAAAATGCGTAGTTCAAAATTGAAACTAAAAAACGAATTATATATTTTAGGAGGTTTTCAAAATGAAATTTGCAAAAAATGTAATGGCGTGTGTTCTCGCAATTTTTATGGTGTTGATATCTTTGCCGACCATAGTTTTAGCTGATTCAACTCCATCCAATTGGGCTGTTGAATCAGTAGAAGAAGCAAAAGCGTTGGGATTAGTTACTAACGAGTTATTGAATGATTTTAGTGCGACTACTACAAGGCTTGAATTTTGCCGTGCGGCGGTCATTCTTCTTCGAAAGTATGGCTATAATGTGGATTCGATAACACCGAAAATGTTTTCCGATACAAACGACCGTGATGTTGGAATAGCAGCTGCTTTGGGAATAACTAATGGTACGGATACGACAAAAAATTTATTCAGTTCAAACGACCCGCTTACCCGCGAACAAGCGGCTACATTGCTGAATAATGTAATCGGAGTAATAGGCAGACGCATAACAAGTACGATTGTGGCTTGGACTGATGCGGTAAATATCAGCAATTGGGCAGTGCAATCCGCAAGTGATATGTATAATTGCGGCATAATCAGTGGTACGGACACTACTAAACTTGTGTTCTCTCCTAAGACATCGTACACACACGAGCAAAGCATTGTTACCTTGCTGAGAATGTGGGGTTACATAAATCCGTTGAATACATACAATTCCGCAGGTTATGATCCCGCCAATCTGCGTCAATCACAAAACAAAGTTGTTTTAGCAGATAATGTTCAGTGCATTTCCGCAACACAAGGAGTAAACGTGCTTATTTCTGTTGACGAAGAAACGAGACAATATACGTTCAACAATATTGATACTTTAATTAGAAACCTTAATGTTGGTGATAAATTCGTAATATATCCATGTGAAAGTGTCCCCAGTGGCGTATCAATCATAGTTTCGGCTATAGAAATTAACGGAAATTATGCGATCATTACGAGCAATAAAGTTTCCTTAGGGGATATTGTTAAGTCGATGGATGTCGCTCAGATTATTCCTATGACAAGTGATATGGTTATTGATTATGGAGATGGAATTACGCCAGTATTATCGACAAATGCGCAAGGAATGGATTTTTCAAGCAATATGATTAATGCGAATAATATAAATTCAACGCCGATGCTGTACACAGGACTACAAATGGTTGATAATTTAAAATCAGTACCAGCAATTACATCATTGTCTGCAAATGGTTCTCTGTCAGTACAGCCACTTATTTTAAATGTAAATATTCCCATTAACGACAGTGTTAAAATAATCGGAAATATTATGGTTAAACCAACATTAAAAGCAGATATTAATCTACATGAAGGTTGGTTTGGAATACCTACCGGCGTAGATTACTTTGAACTATCTCTTGACAATAAAATGCAATCAACCCTGCGCCTTGAAGCACTTTATAACGAACAAATAGTGGATATGGCATCTGTCTATCGCATCCAAGATGGCACGTTGAAACAAAAATACGAAAGCTACAAAATGACAAAAGCAAAATGCGATGAATATAGGCAGAAACTTTTTACATCGGAGTTCCCTATACCAACCGCGCCCGGACTGCAGGCAACTGTAACATGGTATTTAAAAGTAACCGCAAGTGGTCAAATCAGTATAGAAGCAGTATATACCCAAGATAATCAATTGGGTATTAAATTCCAAAATGGTCAATGGTCACCAATTAACACAAATTATACTGACATAACGGTCAGCGGCGCGGCGGATGCTTCCATTTACGCAGGTGCTGGCATTGAAATTGGGTTGTCATATATAGGTGTAATTGCTGCTACGGTTGCGCCGGAAATTGGCATCGAAGTAAGTGCTTCTACTGAATTTCATCCGGAATTGATTAATGCTGCAAATACTACTATCAAACCGCCCCACGATTGCGTTCTTTGTATAGATGGTGATATAGATTTGAACCTCAGTCTTAATGCAAATGTTGACGCGATAGGTTTGGGAAATCTTCTCAGCCAAGAACTGCTACGCAACACAACAAATCTTGGGAGTTTTTACTATACTCTTGGCGATATTTCACACGGTGTTGAGTTCGGTTGGGGTGTATGTCCGTATAAGAATGGTCACCGTTATAAAGTTTTTGACCTAAACATGACTTGGTATGAAGCAAAAGCATATTGCGAAAATTTGGGAGGTCATTTAGCAACAATTACCTCACAGGAAGAACAGGACTTAATTAACACACTTATAAAGAATGGTAGCAGTAATTTTTATTGGCTTGGTGCTACTGATGAAATTATTGAGGGTGATTGGCGTTGGATAACTGGTGAGAAATGGGGTTATACAAATTGGGATAGCAGTCAACCAGATAATCATAGCGGAATTGATGGCGTTGAAGAAAACTATTTAACTCTTCGCTCAAATGGACGTTGGAATGACTTACAAGCAATTGGCGACAGCAGAGATAGTGCTTCGTTAGCTTTTGCTGGTTTTATCTGCGAATGGGAACAATAAAACGTACAATTATTTCTTCATCTACGATCGCTTTCGGCATAGCATTATTTATGGAGGATTACAAGAAACCGCTCTAAAAGGGCGAAGTATTAAATCGGAAGGGAATAAAATTCATTATTTAAATAGTCATATAGATTTGCTTCTTGCAATAAAAAATAGAAATATGGAGTTAAGTTTTATGTATTTAAAAAAGTTTTTATTGTTGATTGTGTTTATATGTTTTATTTCGATTGTTGTAGGAAATTCGGCTGGATGTGAAAATAAAACTAAAAATACAGATGCTTACATTAATAATAAAGAATATACGGGAAATTCAAATTCTAATGATTTTACATTAAAAAGTAATTATAATAATGAAGATGATACGAAAAGCCAAGAAATTGACAATGCAAATGGTGTTCCGAGCAACTTTATCGCACCTATTGATCCTATCCCAGATAATGGAATGGTTATTACAAATATATCAACAGCCGAGCAACTGGAGAAGATCGGCGGAGAACAAAGTACAGGCGGATATTATGTACTTGATAATGATATAAATTTGACGGAAGAATGGATACCGATTGACGACTTCAGAGGTACACTTGACGGGCAGGGACATAGCATAAATAATTTATATATTTTGGGGAGCAGTGGAATAGAATATGGGGGATTATTCGGAATAATTAGCAATAGTAATATGTTGGGTGGAACGTTGTGTAATATTGGGATAAATATAGGAACATTAGGTTTAACCGCAACTAAATGTGCAGGAGGTTTATTGGGCTATTTTGACAGTTCCAGTTCTGAGCCTATTTATATTTCAATAGATAATTGTTATGTTACTGGGCAAGTTTCCGTTTCGAGTTCTTCTAATGCCGCATATGCAGGAGGTTTACTCGGTTATAGTTATAATACCAGCAGTTCTGGGAATGCGAGTATTACGATATTAAACTGTTATGCTACAAGCGATATTTCTACTTCTTTCGTTTCTGATGCTAATTCCGTGTCATGTGCAGGAGGATTAATCGGTTTTAATTTTAGTGCTATGTCCAGTCCCGGTCCCCTTAAAATAGAAAATTGTTACGCTACGGGAAATGTTACTGTTAATTCTGGTGACGAAGCGTATGCAGGAGGATTAATCGGTAATAATAACAGTTTTTATTCTAATGTAATAAATAACTGTTATGCTATTGGAAATGTTTCTGCTACAGCAAAAGGTTCATATGTAGGAGGCTTGGTCGGTCGTTATTTTACTTCCGGTACTGGTGCTAAAATAACTAATTGTTACTCTACAGGAAATGTTTCTGCTATTTCTGCATCTTCGTTTGTTAGTGTTGGAGGTTTATTGGGTTATATTAATAGTCTCTTTGTCGGAAAAATAGAAAATTATTACCGCCTTTCAACACAAACGATTACAGGGGCAAATATAAATGAGATCGGCGATCCATTGAGTGACGAACAAATGAAAAAGATAGAATCATTTAAGAATTGGGATTTTGATACGATTTGGAAAATTAGCTCAAATATAAATAATGGTTATCCACATCTATTAATTCGCCCAACATCTACTCCAGTATATAGTATGCCCGATATATAATATAATTTTATTTTAAAATTGAAATGTCATCAAATATTTTTAAGCGATTGCTATATATTTTATGTCAACCCTTGAAAAAGTATATAATTTGTGCTATAATATTTACATAGAAATGCGAGGAGTGATTTAAATCTGCGCCGAAAGAGATAAAGAACGTCAGGAGAGCGTAAAACTCGACGAAATAATGCGGCTTTTGTTCGATATGTCGAAGCCTGTCCTTATAAATATGATTAACAACTTGTTTGATGAAAATTTTGAACCTGAGAACGTAGATATATCTAAAGATAATGCTAAATTTGTAAACGAACAGCTTGAAGTATTAGAGGGCGACTTCTTTTTAAGGATTATTGAATCGTCTAAACCGCATCTATATCATATAGAATTTCAGACGTTCAAAGACGATTCGATTTCTGTCAGAATTTTGCAGTACGATATTGCGAAAGCCGTTGAACGACAAAATTTAGAGAGTTTATCAAAACAGAGACGTCGAATTTATTTGTCAAATTCGATTGTGATACAGGTAGAACCGCACGACGATATTCCTGATGCTTACATTGACGAAATAGTATTTGAAGACGGGTTTGTAAAAGAACGCACTATTCCTGTATTGAAGTATTGGACGCTCACATCTAAAGATTTGATTGAGCGCGGATTATATCCGTTGTTGCCGTTGCAGGTATTTTTGCAACGTTCGAGGCTTGATAAAATGACGAAAGCAAACGATGAAGAAGCGCGGCAATCGGCAATATTAGAAGCAAAAAATATTGCTATTAAAACGGCGTATGAATCGAAAGAATTAAGTCAGTCCGGTAAATTAGTCGATGAAGATTTGAGAAAAATTTTAACGGCAGTAGCTAATTTATTTGCGCATTTGAATAACAGATACAAGGTAAAACCTGAATTAAACGAGGAGGTAAACACTATGGTAGAGCTTACATTTGACGATAAACATTTTTATGAAATGGGTGAAACAAAAGGTAAGGCGAAAGGTAAACAGGAAAATTCAATTGAAATTGCCAAAGAAATGTTATTAGATGGCGAACCCATAAATAAAATAATGAAATATACAAAATTGCCTGAAAACAAGATAAAAGAACTCGAAAAACAAATTTAAAATTAAAAAGATAAATTTCAGCAAAATAAAAAAGAACGCAAAATCCACCGTATTTATAAAAGGTTGGACTTTGCGTTCTTTTTTTATGCAATTTCGAAAAATATGTCTAAAAAGTAAAAGCGATTAAAAAGACCTTGACAAATGGTTACAGGAAAAACCGCTAAATTGATTCTAATTTCCTGCGGAGCGCGGCTCGCGCCGTTCGACATCAGAGAGTTACGCGACTTAAGCGAGTATGACGAATTAGAACTGGACACGCTCGGCGACGAAAAGACCGCATTATTTGTTATTATTTCTGATACCGATATTACTTTCAATTTCGTCGTCGCGCTGATGTACAGTCAATTATTTAATTTGCTCTGTGACAAAGCGGACAACGAATACGGCGGGCGGCTGAAAGTGCATGTACGGTGTTTGCTCGATGAATTTGCGAATATAGGGCAGATTCCAAATTTTGACAAGCTCATCGCCACAATCCGAAGCCGCGAAATATCAGCGTGTATTATTTTACAGACGAAAAGTCAGTTGAAAACTATGTATAAAGACGCGATGGAAACAATTATAGGAAACTGCGACGCAACCCTTTTTCTCGGCGGCAAGGAAAAAACTACGCTCAAAGATTTGACGGAAAGTCTGGGCAAAGAGACAATCGATGCTGTGAATACAAATGAGAGCAGAGGTAATTCGCCGTCTTTCGGCAAAAACTATCAGAAGTTAGGCAAGGAATTGATGTCAATAGATGAACTCTCGGTCATGGACGGCGGCAAATGTATATTACAGCTTCGCGGCGTTCGTCCGTTTTTGTCGAACAAATATAACATCACCCAACACAAAAACTACAGGTATCTTGCGGACTATTCCGACGATAACAAATTTGTTACGGCAAAATATCTGAAGAAGCATCTCAAAATAAAATCGGACGACGTTTATGATGTTTACGAGATAGATGAATCAGAGTTAGACGACGAAACGCTGTCCGGTTAATATATAAATCACAGTAAATACCTGATATATCAGAGTATTACTTAAATTAATTTTAAAGGAGGTATGCGCATTGCAATTCTTTTCCACATCGGTGAGCACTTTACAGACACTTGTCACGGCGCTTGGAGCCGGATTGGGCGTCTGGGGTATCGTCAACCTCTTAGAGAGGTACGGTTCGGATAATCCAGGCGCAAATGGGCATGGCGCATATGGAAACATATGATAACTATGAATTTATGGTAAAAAGAGTATAACTACAAAAAATTTTTATAAAATGATAGCCAACAGATTTGCATTATATGGGGCGATGAAGTCACAAAACGAGGTGGAGAAAAATCGCCCCTATGTTGAGGAAGAAATTGCGCCGCGGTGAATTATTCAACGCGGCGTATGCTTGCAAATGGCAAATTACTTTTTTGTGGTGTAATCTTTGTCTTTGTTTTTGTCTTTATTTCGCCTAATGCGTGCTCTAATTCTGAAGCCGAGAACGACTACCGCGATTGGTAACAAGCACCAAGCTACAATATGCGTTGTGTCCACAATGATCCCCCTCCTATCTCGCGAATTTCAGCGCGTATTGTTTGTTCATATGCCTCTGTATGCTCATAAAAATTAAACCCAGCAACGCAAGCAGCCCGACAATAACAATAACACTTAATTCCGCGCTGTAATTCGCAATGAACTCATAGATTCCGAAAATTAAAGCGAAACCGACCAACAGCATCAGAAATCGACCCGCTCTTAAATTTTTGATGAAAAGAGTGATAACCAGTCCGACCAGTATCATAAACAGAACAGACAAGATGACTGCGCCATAGACTACCAGCAACTGGGGCAAATCGTCCATGATGGACAAATAGGATTGATGAAAAACAAGTGCGAGCCAAATGTTGTTGTAAATCGTGGCGAGGAGAACGAATATAACGCCGACAGTCGCCATAAATGCCGACATGCCATAAAAGAGTTTGCTCAATGGCAGTGGCGTGGATAGCAACGTCTCATAGGTCTTTTGCTCTTTCTCACTGCCGATGACATCCAAAGCCAAAAAGCCCAAAGTGATAAATGTGGTTAATAACATAAGAAAAAAAGACAGAATCGGCATTGGAACTCCTAATTTGGAGTTAAATGCCATAATGATGTTGAGTACCAACAAGAGGAAGTACCGACGCAGCATGGACTTGCGGGCAAAGAAATCCTTTACCTCTTTTCGATAGATCAAACTTATTTCACGCATATGTTCCCCCTCAATTCCGCAATAAGCTGAAAATCTTCGTTTTGTCGTAGTAACGACCAAATAGGAAGCGCAAGACGACGAAAGCGACGACCGCAAGAACAAGATAAGTACATGTAATAATAAGCATATCGACCCTTACGGAAATAAACCACAGTTTTATCACTCCGTCAATCCGGCTCAGGATAAAAACCAACACTACAATCGCCGGAATACTGTACAGCATGGAGACGAAAGAAAGAGTCAGTGCGCATGAGCCGGAGTCATTGGATTTCAGAGAGAAATATGTGGACTGGTAGGCAAAGACCCAAAAAGAGACGGGCATCAGGAGGAAGTACTCCAGTGCTTGTTCCCATGTGAATACGGCGGCTTTGTGTGCAATCAGTGAGACCAGCAGCCCCAACCCGGTAGAAACCAGAAACAAAAAAAGTGAAATCAGAAAACAAGACAATACTTTTGCGTAGATGATCTTCTTAATGTTGACCGGCAGGGTAACCAGAGTTTCTAAGGTGTGACCGCTTTTTTCGTTCACAAAAATTTCGGGGGAAATTTGCCCGATAAACATAAGCCCTAATACCACGCCGAATATCGTAAAATAAAGGGATGATAACAGGGGAGCGACGATTCCGCAGACAATAATCATGATCCCCAACAGAACGAGGTTGGATTTGGCGGCGATAAACTCTTTGATCTGTTTACCGATGATAAGACCCGTCATTTTTTATCAGCCTCCTCTTCCGTTTGGATGTACAACTTATCCAAGTCAAGCTCGTCCTTGACGACCTCGTACACCATATAATCATTTTTACAAAAACCGCTGACAAGTTTAGCCACCGTTTCACGGTCGGTTGTGTTCACCGTAAGCGAATTGTTGCTTAACGTATATTTTAACGCACTGTCCACCGAATGGACAATCCGGTCTGCCGTATCTGCTGTTGGCGGCGACAGGAGTGAAATCTGGGTTTTGTAAATGCCGTCGTCACCCTCCAGCTTCAGATTTTTCGTGAGGATATTGACCCCTTGCCGGAGAATGGTGATCTGATCGCAGACCTTTCTTACCTCGTCAAGGTTGTGCGTCGTCAGGATGAAAGTCGTTCCGTGGTTTTGCGCCATGTCGAAAATGAACTTATGTAATTTGTCAACGCTAATCGGGTCGAGACCGTTCGTCGGTTCGTCCAGCAAAACAAGTTCAGGCTGATGAAGCAGGGTGCGGATGATAGCAACCTTTTTCTTCATGCCGAGCGAGAAGTCTTTGATGACCGAATTTTTCTTGTCGAGTATTTCAAACTCCCGCAAATAATAATCAATCTGCTTTTCGTAAAAAGCCTTGTCGCGACCGAAAACTTCCGCAAAGAATTTTAGATTGTCGTATACGGTGAGGGATTCATATAAGCCGTTGTCCTCAGACAGAACGCCAGCCCTCGCGCGGAGTTTTTCCCCAACGCGCAAAGGATCATTCCCAAAAACGGAGACATTGCCGCCGTCAATAGACAATAAGCCAAGAATGATTCGAAGTGTCGTCGTTTTTCCTGCGCCATTGTGACCAAGCAGCGCGTAAATTTGCCCCCGCTGTATGGAAAGGTTCAAGCCGTTTATTGCCTTTACCGACCCAAAATGCTTGCTGACATTGTCCAATTCGATAAT
>Ga0123357_10003691_pt1 | contig 17672 bp, 19 predicted proteins | sample TergutEmb28metaG_FD_89873 | JGI IMG/M metagenome (GOLD analysis project Ga0123357, IMG submission 89873) | Embiratermes neotenicus P4 segment gut microbial communities from Petit-Saut dam, French Guiana - Emb289 P4 | ecosystem: Host-associated > Arthropoda: Insects > Digestive system > Gut ... | reverse complement strand
TGGGTTAATCCCTCCCCCCCCCCTAATGTTTCCCCCTTTTTCCAAAAGGGTTTAAAAAGTTTTGGATTCAAAAGACAATTTTTCCCCCCCCCCCCCCCCTAATCAATTCTGCTGGGTTTTAATCAATAACTTGTGATTTGTGTCTTTTTAGCTTTTCAATAGTCTCAAAGGCACTCAGTTCAGGCACTAGTGGTTCTGATGTGTGTATGTCTGTCTGTCTGCCTGCCTAACATCACAAACCCCATGGACATTGAACAGCTGTGAGAAATGATTCTTCCACCTAGCCAAAATAATGTGGGAGTATGTAACCAAATCACACTTCTCATCCTCTACTATATTAGTTCTTGGTTGTTAACCCTTCTTACAATCATTGATGTCTCTATACAAGTCTTTTGATATTTTAGATCTTACTGTTAGTTTCAAGTTTATCAATTTTAGCTTTCAGATATTCTTTCTTATGTCTACTAGCTTCACGTCTTACATTATTTAGATTATCTTCATTGCTTTGGTTTGGATCCTGTAACCACTGTATTGTAGCCTGCTTCCTTTGATCCAAAAAAACATAAACATTCTTCAACGAAACATGGTTTATGCTGCTACAATTCTTACAGACCTAGACTGTCTTTAGCTGAGGTTTTGATATTCTCTTTAATGTTCTCCCATGCCCCCTTTAGGTCCTCACTATAACTGAAGTTCTTCAAAGCTGCAAACCTGTTTGAGATCTTAATCTGATACTGTCTCCTAACCTGCAGCTCATTTAGCTTTCTGAGATTCACTCTTTCCCCTTCAAACTGCTGTGCTGCTTGTTTACTTACTGCCAATCTGTCCCTAACTTTTACAACCACCAAATAGTAATCAGTATCACATTCAGCTCCCCAGAAAGATCATACATCGAGCATACTTGAATGCCATCTCCTATCTTTCAATATATGATCAATCTGGTTGTGAGTATACCCATCAGTAGAGGTCCAGGCGTACTTATGAATGTTTTGGTGCGGAGACATCATGCTGATAACAACTAGATTTTTTGGTGTGGCAAAATTTATTATTCTAACACCATTATCATTACTATCCTGATGTAGACTCTCATTCCCAATTGTCAGTTTGAAAGAATTCTCTCTCCCCACTTTTGTATTAAAATCTCCTAATAGAATTTTCATATGGTACTTAGGAAAATGATCAAACACCTGCTCTAATTCCTCATAAAACCTGTCTTTTGAATCATCACTTTTCTCCTCACTTGGTGCGTGCCCATTCAGAACAATGCTATTACATCAGTGACTTTTCAGAGCTTTGTATGACATCCTATCGCTAACAAACTCAACTCAACTCTCGTAACTGTTGATACTGTTCTGTGGTGTACAAAAAATCTTATTCCCAATTGATGATTTTCATTTCTTTTTCCATAGAAGTTTTAATCCCTTATCTTACCATGCCCCCTTTGTCCCACCTAACTTCCTGTACACCCACTAAATCGAATTTATATCTGCTAATTCCATGATGGCTGTTGTAAGGGAACCTGCTCTATACAGGCTTCTAATCTTCCCAGTATCAACTTTCATATCCCTTTTCCATTGCTTAGGTCTTACCAAAGCTTCAGTCGAGGTCCGAGGCTCCATTTTATGTTTCATAACATGATATGTTTTTACTGTGAGGAGTTGTTAGCACCTCATCCAACCCCCAAGCTGAAGGATGACCTCTTGTTGGCTGTCCGTGACTGCTTATTCAATATATTCACAGCTAACCTCCATATTGGAGGCCATTCCTCTATCTGCAACCTGAGGGCGCGCCATGCCGTGGTGACAGGGACCCACTTATCATGTAATGTTATTGTGATACAGCTAGTTTATATTTGATGTTAGAGACATTTCCAGCTGTGAGGATGGTGCATTTTGGTAGAGTCAACATCCTTGCTTTGTGTGATTTTGAGGCACATTATCACAATCGCGAAAAGAGCCTTTATCATCATCGTGTTGTCCTCTGGCCACATTTATCAACTCAGCTCCTTTTTGATGGATTTTCATGAAGTTTGATATTGGAGACTTCTATGAAAATGTGTCGGGGAAGTCTAAATTTCGTTAAATTTGGAGAAAAATGTCAGGCACTTAAATGAAGATCTTAATTTTTTTTTTTTGGTATTGTTGACAGCAGTTCAAAAATATTTTGTAGTTCATAGCAGTGCAAAAGAGGCCATTGTTGCATTTCCATAGCTACATGTGGGTCAACAATAAAACTGAGGGAACACATAGTTTGGTGTTAAAAATGATCACACACAGCTATCTGTTTGAGGAAGATTCCTTGTGTATGTGATGAATATCAAAGGTGCTGGGATTAGCCCTACAGGAACTCCATGTTTTACTGTTTTGACTTGCATTTGGTGATTTTATTTAAAATGTTGTTTTACATCTTTAGTACAGCTGAAGAAGTTTTATGTATTTCCACTACACATTCTGTTATAAGTTTTGAGATGTAACGTAATGTGGGTGCATGGTAATAGGCTCAGATTCATGTTCATTATGTTTTGAAGTTGATTCCTGTTTACAAAATTATACTTTGAATAGCAGTACCACTGTTGTTTACACCATATTGGGATGATTGAAGGCATAATTTAATAAGACTGACATACAAATCACCTTCAAAGGCGTATCTTTTCATTTCTCCCACAAGTAAGTCCCTTTGTCATAAACTTATTACAGGAGACACCTAGATAGTACTGGCCATTCTGTGACATGGAATTCTTTTAAAAAAGGTAATGGACATGAATGTTGGAACAGCTTAGGAATCATGTAAGTCAGATTTATTTTGTGCCAAATGTGGTAACCGTAAATGAAACTTATGGTGCATTAGGAGAGTTGGAAGAATGGGTTTGGATTAACAGTTCACTGTAAAGTATCAGTTCTGTGTACATACTTTCTCAATATGTTTGCAGTTTCATTTTCCAGATATGCAGATACAAACATACACACAGTAAGGAAAATCCTGTAACTGTCTTTCACATTCATTACACCATTACCCATGCCTTTCTGACTAAATGATCACTTTATAAATTAGTCCTCTCCTCCTCATTCAAGTATCCTTCAGTATATGTGTAATAGGTTCAGTTCTGGACAAAAATTAGGTGCAAGCATTGTGTTTTTCTCAGATGAATGGTTATGTAAAAACGGATATCGACAGTGAAAATAACCGATGTTGGTGTTCAGAAAATTCCCATGCAGTTCATGAAGTTTCTTTTGCGTGATTGCATGCAAAGTCACAGCACCCATGGTTTTTGAAGAAACAAATTCTGGTCATTGTGTTGAAATAATCCTGAGACTTATTCCAGAAATCAGCATCCCTTTAAGAACTGGAGGAAAATTTTTGAAGGAAATAATTGTTAATGTATATAGAGACAGGAGCTTCAATGTGTGTTGAGAAGTAATTTCAGAAGTTTCATGTCTGCTTAGAAGCTAGAGATTGGCATTCTAAATTCTTCTGTCAAATAAGGTAAGATGAACTGCAAGGGAAAAATTGACTGTAAATTCTCGTTGACAGTATACTGTGTGATAAAGCTCCCGCAACAACTGCCATGTTGAAAAAAAAAGGTTGAAGACATGTATTGTTGAATCCCCCAAAAATAACTGACATGGAAACCATTTGATCATGGGGGCATAACTGACTAACTCCATGGGGAAGAGTTTTTGAGGAGCTAGTAGTTTTATGGAACCTGAAGGTTCATTACCATGGCAACAACATCAACCACTTTTCATTTCCCTAAGCAAGATCAGTCCAGTTTACACCCTTCCATCCTGTTTGGTTAAGATATATTTTAATGTTACCCTTCCATCTAAGGCTAGGTCTTCCAAGTTAGCTCTTTCATAAATATAGAGATGTTAGACATCTTAAAAGAAGATGATTTGTTGTGACTTTGAGCACCCTAGTTTACTACATTGTTGTTGTTGATGTCATCATTTTTGTTTGTAGTAGCAGTAGTGGTGGTGGCGATGGTGGTGGTGGTGGTGGTGTTAGTAGTAGTAGTAGTAATGGTAGTAGTAGCTGAAGTGTATTTGTGTATGTGTAACAGTATTTTTATTTTACTTTGTTTTAGGTTCAGTGTAATGATGAAACATTTAAGTATGTGGACAAAATTTCCAGAGCTGATGAATGTGGGACATACTTTTCACACATCTGCTGTTTGTGGTCATATTATTAAACTAACCCGATTACGAGTTGTGGACAATAGTGAAATAGGAAAGCAGGCAATGGCTGAGGGAAAGCCACCTAAATGTATTCACATCTACAACAAGAAGGGGGTTGGAACAATTGGTATGTACTCTCAAATTAGATATGAAATATTGTTTTAAATCCCCAGTTTCAAACATGACAACAGTATGAACCTACTGAGGCTGTATGTAACAGATTGATATAGTTGTTAATCATTTGACCAAAGTAAAGCAGAATTAAATGGTAGTGAGAAGTACCTGTGCTCCAGTTGGTATTGCAGTTTGATCTTTGTGAAAAATGGTAATATAGCTTGTACAGGGTGACACACAAAAACAGGAACTTTTGAAAAACCCAACAAAAATTGAAGAAATGCAAAAAAAAAAATTATTGACAGAAATTGAACCATTATTACTTGCCTTTTAAGATCTGATCCATGATTAATAAAATGGCAAGGCTGTCTGTAGCTCAAGGTCCCTGTTCCACAGTGCTGCCAACTGTACATGGCTGCCACTACGCATTTCAAAAGTTCCCATTTTTTTGTGTCACCCCGTATATTCAGTGAAAGTCTGAATTCCAAGTGACCCTCACCACCTGTAGTGCGTGAAAGTTGATCAGTGTGCTGATGTGTCTTGGAGGCAATGTATAAATAACATAGAGAATATTGTCTGTTTTACAAGTCAGTTTATTTTACATGGTCAGGTTTTACTACATATTTGTAGTGGTATATGAGAATTAAGTGAGTTGCTCATGTACAGTACATGGTTTATGCTAACTACATGTTGATTCTGGCACTCTGAATAGGTACTGTATTTATTTCACTCTCTGTGCATGTATATATGTCTGGCAAGTGCAATACTTTTCTGTGCAGATGAGTTTAAACTTGGGTGCACAGACATGACCTACAGTAGCAAGGAGGGTTTAGAGGTCATTGATATTTAAAATGTTCAAGATAAGTTTGTTGAAGAGCATGAAGATTCTGATGGTAATGAATTGTCAGACACAGGTGACAGCAGTAATTCTGATTTCCATGACCAGAGAGGTGATGTATTGATATTTGATACTGGTGATGACAGTGATGTGAGTAATGTTGCTTATACGATTGACACTCATTTTCTTTGGGAAGACATGGGCAATTACTTGTGCCATCAGTAAATTTTTACTGGAATAAGTGGATGTGAAGATGGTGCTGAGGGTCAGACCAACATTGTAGGTATAAATGAACAGTTTTTTGGTAAAAGACATTGTACAGGTGATTGTGAATGAGACCACTCATGATATATAGCAATTCAGGAACTAGGGGCAATGTTTCATCCAAGTAGTCAGGGTTAATGAGTGACAGTTCATGACAGCAGAAGAAATGCATATTTTACTGGCGAATTTTCAAGCTTTTGAGTATTGTACAGAAGCTTAGTCTTGGAATTTATTTCTTAAAATTTCATGCCCTTTTTTGGCTGTTTCCTTGGACAGATTTGAAAGCATCTGCACACTTCTGGATTTTAGAGACGGCACCTTGAAGGACACATTTTTAGGACCGCAAAGACTAATAAAAATCTATACCCTCATCAGGCACCTATATTCAAAATACCAGACTTTATGGTACAACAATGACATTTCATTTCACATGTCATCACTAACCTTGTGGAAGGGCTACTTGTACTTCAAAACCATACCTCCATCTGGAATTACCAGAGCTCAGAACAAACACATTTAAATTGTGTGCACTGAATTCTGGTTATCTATGGTTCATCGTAGTATATACTGGAAAGAAGGCAGTTTTGGAATCACTCCTCATTTCAAAAGACACCCTGAAAACAGAAGCAGCATTTCTGAAACTCTGTGGACCTCTGCTGTACAAATGGTATACTTTGTGGATCAATAATTATCATAATTCTCTGCCATTGGCAATGTTTCTGAAATCATGCTACACTGGATGTTTGTGGACCGTCAAAATGAACAGGAAGGTAACGCTACAAGATGCAGAAGGGTGAGGTTATTATACATCACAGTGGTCTTATGTATATTGTCAGGTGGAGTGACAAAAATGTATGAGACAGTTGTCACTTACAAATATGTCGGAAGTTCAGACGGTGATAGTAACAGCAAAAGGGAAGCAGAAGCCTATGTATATGATTTATTATAATCAACATATCCATGGTATTGAAAGGCAAGTGAGGTACTGGAGATGTAACTAACAGAGAAGAAATGACTGAATATCTGGTACACGAAATTATTCAGAAGGCTACTCAGTGCCACAATTTGCATTTCTGCAGTAATATTCAGGAAAAATGTAGGGTCTAAAGTCTGTATCTAAAATTTATGTCTGATTTTGTTGAGGGTTTATTAGTAGAATAGTCAGTGCAATGTAAAAACTTCATATCATCATGGTGATGACAATACTGTCAAAGAAAATAACAGCATCATTTTCCCAGATGGATACCTCTTAAAGAAAATAAATGTAAACCAGAAAGACTGTGTGTGGTCTACAGCAAGCATGACAAAAGAAGAGAGCCTGTGTATTATTGTGAGGATTGTGGTGTGCTGTTTGAGTTGATGGGTGTTTTGAGGCGTACTGTACAAGGGAAAACAGTTGAGGCAAGTAAGGTGCATACTTGTTGTCCAGTCTATAGGAAATTACCATTCTAGTTTTCTGCTCTATAAAACAAGATATGGAAGTAATTTTAGATTGGTATGCACACAATTTGCAGCTTTTTTCGGTACAAGTTAAATATTTCTAACCATTTGGCACCAAGCATTACTCAGGCAGATCTCATTTTACACGAGAGGTATGTTGCTCAAAAACGTGCAAATTGAAATTGCGCAAATTGAACACAAAACTCCCATTTAAAACCGTGTATTTCTTAGGCTTTAGGAGATTAACAACCACACCCTATATAGTGTATGACTACCATTAGTAGACATATGGACCTGTAGGATATATATGTATCTTATATACATTTCCACACAATATATAAATTTATTTCAAACTTAGTAACAATTTGAGAGACTCGCATAGTTTTTGGTACAGTTCTTTCCAATAGGATTGTGGTAGTCTTGTTACACAAACAAACATTTTATTTCCTAGGTTGAAGAAATCCAACAAGATACAACAGTATGCAGATATTTATTTACTGCTAAACTACTCTACATGTTTCGGGCATCCATCGCACCCATCATCAGGAGTACACAAAATTGTAGTTGCAGCCTCTGGTAAGATCATACTATCTGGGAAGCAAGCTTGTACCAGAGGCTGCAACTACAGTTTTCTGTGCTCCTGATGGTGGGTGTGATGGATGCCCAAAACTTGTAGAGTAATTTAGCAGTAAATAAATATCTGCATACTGCTGCATCTTGTTGGATTTCTTTAACGTAGAATTATGATGCATGGAACTACAAATATAAAATTTTGTTTTCTGACTTAGCACTTTCTTTAATTCTATCTGCATTGTCATGAACTTTATCAGCACTACTACTAGTGAGTCTAGCATTACAGCATACGTCAGCTGTTTGTTTGCCTTTTTCAAGTTGGCTATTACATCTAATTTTTCTTCAGTTCCAATTGCCTCTCACTGATTTTTCACTTGGATTTCACTAGGTGATATAGATTTATGTTTCTCACGCATGTTAAGAAAGGCCAATGCCATTGAAGAGGACACTACATGATGGTGTGATTATATCACCAGCATAATTCATCCATACAAATGACTGATGGTGTGACAGTGATGTCACTTTCTGCTAGCCTCCTACAGAAGATAACTGTGGCCATGGATTGTCTATGCCAAATCACGTTAAACCGAAAATTATTGCATAAAACAAGACCTACCTGTAGGTTTGTAACATGCAGTGTGATGATCAAAATGCTGAATTTTGACTACTGCTGATGGCCATTTGTATGCAGCCTTGACATTCTGATCTGCTGTGGTCATACACAGATCACATCGGGTGTTTAACTGCATCACCAGAAGGTTAATATTGTTCTTTCGTCATGCTGTGGACTGGGATTTAAAAGCCTTTGTATTGAAAGTTAAGGTGTGCTTATTCAACATTCTATTTTTTTTTTTTTTTTATCTGTATGGGCAGTTTACATAATGTGATGAAGTGCAAGGTGTCATTTCATTCTGCAACATTTTCAGCTTTTATGAAGGGAGCAGTTCTGAATGTATTTGTTTTTTCCTTTATGTTGTTGTTGTTGTCGTCGTCATCATAGTTGTCATTTTGTATTTCCAGTAATCTGTGTATTTCCTGTTTCTTTTTTTATATTTCATACAGTATTGAGATAGTTTCAACATTAATACTTTACATGATTGGATGTTCTGACAGTGGTGTTGCGGAATATGCGAGTCTTCTGGGATATTATACTGTATTGATGGGTAAATAGTTACTGACAATCCTTTGCAAAGCCAGTAGTCATTTATAAGGTGACATGGTGTGATATGATGGACCAGGATAGTGTAGTCAGTATAGTGACTTGCTACAGGCTGGACGGTCCGGGAATGGAATCCCAGTGGGTTTGAGATTTTCTGCAGCTGTCCAGACCAGGCCTGGAGCCCACCCAGTCTCCTTTGTAATGAGTACTGGGTCTCGTTCCTGGCCACAAAGCAGCTAGAGCATGGCTTTGACCATCCACCCCCATCTGGCACCAAGTTTAAAAAAAGAGTAAAGCTATATTTCTGTTCACCCTCCGGGCCTTCATGGCCTCTCTTACGGTGAGCTGCACGTCTACTGTTTACCATGGTGTGAATGCCAGAAGACAAGTCATTTATTTAAATCTTTAAGAAATGTTATAATGTGACCCATTAAAAATAAAGATTGGCCTAATCAAGAGTTAATGTGATTGTAATTAACTTAAATGTGTTTAATTTACAGGTGATAAGGTGATGGTCGCTATTAAGGGTGAGAAGAAGAAAGGAATCATTGTTGGGGTGAAACAGAATCAGCCAGCCTTAATTCCCAAATTTGATAGCAATAATGTGGTGCTGATTGATGATACTGGTACTCCACTTGGGACTAGAATTCATGTTCCAATCCCTCAGATCCTTCGAACTTTACTGAAAGAGAAGAATGTGGTTAAAGGTGTTGACTATACTAAACTTTTGGCATTAGCTACACGATTTGTATAAAAGTTCGTACTGCATGTTACGCAGTGATCTGTTTCAGACAGCATATAAAATAGATCATATAAGAGTGTGTGATTAAAATAAGAGCTTGGAGTTTTGTTTAATTACAGGATGGTTAATGACAGCCATTAAGGACTCAGTTTTTCTTACTCACAGGCTCTCTCCCTGCAGTACTTAACACATCATATCAGGCCTGCCAGTAAGGGCACCCATAGTGACTGATTTCGGTTGAAGTCATAAGACGTGCCAACACATATTTGAAGAATACTGTCTTCAGGGCTGTGATGCTGTGTAGTCTTGTATAAATTTACCAAAAGTGGAGAGAACCCTGTTGCCTCCATCTTGTATACCATGTAGATAGCCCCAGAAAGTTCATCCCAACTTGGACTACACCAAATCATGTTCAAAAAGACAGTATTCTTCATAGTTATTGTCATGGCAACAGGAAATCACACCACCGAAATTTTGTTGGTCCATGTTGGTTTTGGTTAATGTGGATCATTGCAGGGCTGGGATACAAGTGGACAAATGATCTTATGAGTCTTTGACAGATTTTGATAGAACTTATAATACAGTGCAACCCCCATTTAAGGTTCATCTGTGAGATATGCTTAAACTGAGAAAAACCTTAAATTGGTTTTGTGTCAAAATCAAACAGAAAATTTTACTGTGGATACTGAATCATTTTGTTTACTCTAAATTTAAATGTAGTGATCTTTTATTCAAATAATTTTATATTTGTACTTTTTTTATTTATTTTATATGGCATGAGAGGAGAAAAATTTGAAAAGTGAATTAAAATTAGGGTTTCGCTGCACACAGTCTTCTGTGAGTCCATCTTTCTTTCAGCATCATGTTTGATGATCTGTCATAAGGTATCTCACATCCATGTTTTGTTGATCACCCAGTAACAGTGTTGAGTTGCAAACATCACTTACATTGTGCATAATCGTCATTTTTACTTGACACCAACTCTAAAGTTTTGAGCAGAGACCCTAAATGGAGGCTTCAAAGTGGTGTAGGGAGAAACCATAAATCCAGAAAAAATGATACATTACTTATGTGGAGTTTGGCCAGGACCACAAAAAAGAACATGAAATTATAATTGTAAATTTAGGAAACTTGCATCATAATTTTGCTGTGTATGTATTACCATTATATGGATAATTATTAAAATATTGTGTAATAATATACTGGAAGTATCAAAACAGATTCCATAAAGAAAGAATCATTGTTCAAATTGCATCAAGATTTATGGAATTAATAAGCAGAAATTTACACCTAAAACATTACCCTGAAATAGAAATAATTATAATCAATTAAAACAGGCGATAATATATGGATGCAGCCTAGTGAACAAGAGTGTATGCCGGAACATTACAAACTGTCTTCAAGAGCACAATCATAGGAAATAAACTAAAAGTTACATCTGTGCATGCCATGAAGGCATATGAAGAACTAGATGTTGGCTTCAGTCATCCTTAATTTTGGCACTAGGTGGAGGTGAAAGGTCAGCTTGACAGCCAGGAGCATTACTCCATGGAAAGCGCTTCCAGTCACCACTCAGTATGAGGCTGGTGAGAACAAATATGGAAGACTGTAAGTGCAAAAACGGAAGATAAAAATTATTTTGTAATTAATCTGAAATTCGGCAGGGGGGGGGGTATGTTTGGGTAAATATTGGTTAGGCTAGCAGTGCATATACATAAACCAACAAATGAAGAAGAATAAACTGCTGATTCAGAAGTGAAATAACACAAGAGGAGAAGACGAGCTGATTTGTTTACTTTGCTGATATATTTTTTTCACATAAAGTTGGCAGAAACCTGTTGATTCTAAAAAAATTAATCAGAGCACACCGTTCTGTCGCATAATATCTGGTACCACATATGTATTGATGTATTAATATTGTTGTTTAGTTTTATTTTCTGAAGAGTTTATTGCTAGAGTACTGATTCTGTGTGTGTTATACTGATCAGATATAAGTTTAAATCTAAAAGTTCTGCATTGTCACCATTATTGTATTCATTGGCATACAAAAAATATTTCATGCATAGTCTGTGGGTATGTTCATAGCTTCAGTGATTGTGTATGGATGATGAGTTATTGGGTGTAAACATGAATACAGTAAAGAAAAACATAGAAACTTTATTATTTCTTAGTAAAGAGGTTGGTTTAGAAGTGAGTTTTGAGAAAATGAAATATACTCATATCTTTTTATCAACAGACTGTAATAAATAATCACAACATACATGCTTCACCTTTGAAGGTGGGACTGGCAGGCTGTCCCAAAACGTCATTAGATAATTAATAAATCACATGAAAATGTGGCAAGTTTCAGATATTTGGGAACTGTGTGATTTCAGGCTTCCGCCTTCATGTAGATGAGAACTGTGCTCTTCTGGGTTAATATACAGCAAATAGTGATAATTTCTTACCGACAATTGGGGACAACATATTGGTCCCATCTTCAAGGGTCAATCCAAAAAAGAAAGCCAGTCACCATAGCACAGAATTTATACAGGGAAGAGGGTGGCAGTGATAAGTTCTTGGTAGCATTGTGTCAGCCAGTAGGTTTGATGCAAGTGAATGGGAGGGAGGAAGTATAGTCATCAGCATGATGATTACACTTCCTCCCTCCCATCCATGTTACTGAGAACTTATCTCAGCCCACCTTCTTCCCTATTTAAACTCCGTTCCAGGGTGAGTGGCTTTCTTTTTGGATTCTTGACACTTGAAGATGGGACCGATAGGTTGTCCTGAAATGTCCATAAGAAATGACCACTACTTGCTGCTTAATAACCCAGAAGAGTTCAGTTCTCATTTGGGAACAACACTAACAAATTAAAAATAATATGCATGACAAACTGATTGGCTTGAATATGGGGACTGCTTGCTGCCACATGGTTCTGGTAAAGGTGAAAGTTTTCCCTGTATACACCATGAATGCTTACCAGGGGAGTGCAAGTATAGGTCCACTTATCCTTAACCTCAGCACTTGGAGGTGAGTGGTCAGCCTCACACCCTGACCACTTTACCCCTGGGGAGAGAGCCAGTTTCATATGGATCAGAGTTGTATTTCTGTTTGCTATCTAAACACAAATATTAAAATACATGGAACTATAATTTAGCCTGTTTTATGTGAGTATGAAACGTGGTCTCTCACATTAACAGTGTTCAAGAATGATTCGCCAAGGAAGACAGTTGGACCTGGAAAGAAAGAAGTAACACAAGACAAGAAGTCCCATTGATACAATAATTCTCCTGATGATGGGCACATGGCTGCCCGAAACATGTAAAGAATATACTTCCATATCGGGACCAATAGGTTGTCCTGAAACATCAGTAATAGCTACCATTCTCCACTGTATAACATCCCAGAAGAGTGAAGATCTCATTGACATCATAGTGGAAGCCTGTACTCACGTAAGGGTCATCATGATTTTTTTCCTTGCCAAATATTGTGGTGACTAAATCAAGGAAGATGTGCTGGGTGGGGCTTGTGACATCCTTGGGGGGGGGGCAAAGAGTTGCATACAGGGTTTTGGTCAGAAAGCCTGAAGGTAAGGGACTGCTTGGATGGAGATGTATTATTAAAATTGATCTTAAAGTAATAGGACTGAAGGGTGTACACTTGATTCACCTTGCACAGGGACAAATGGTGGGCCTCTGTAAAGATGATAATGAACCTCTGTTTCCATTCACTGTGCAGTATTTCTTGACTAGTGGAGGAACTATCAGTTTCTCCGAGGAATCTCTTTCTATGGTTCAAAAGTCATTGTTTGTAGCAAGTTTTGTGCAAGTCTGTGATCTGTTTCAGAAACTGGAATAGGGACATAGAAATTGTTGTGATTTTATAGGCCCACTTATCTGTTATAAGGTAGGCGAATAGGCTATGTTAATAACCAACCTACTCTAAGCCATACCTCCATTCTTTGAAACCATAACCAGCAGTGGGCTTTAGGAATGCTAGCAAAAATCAGAACATCTACTTGCCAGTGCCATCTAGCCACCAAGGCATGAACAAAGTTGCAGTGAAGTGGCAGAGTCTAAAACACCATCAACCAACAGCTGTAAAGTAAGAAACAGAATTACCATTCAGAGTCTTATGTTCCAGACTAGCACAGTCAAAGCAAGACAATTACCAACCACCCCCTGTGTGTGCGGCCCTGGCATCAAACATACTTAACTGACTTATTTGACAGAACACCCTTGGTTTTATAAATGAAAATATGAATATCAAGATACTTTCTCAGTATGAGAGACAGCCATTTACCAAGTTCAGAAATTTAAAATTTGTGTAAATAATATGAGCTTGGCATGAAAAATGTAGTGCAGTTGTGTTTAGAATTGGCATTGCATTACAGTATTCTAAAAAGATATCCAGAAAAGGCTTGAAAGTGGCTCTAGTAAGTAGGCAGAACATGTAGCTGCGTTCCTCAGATATATTTTACATGACTAATGTGATTGTGTAGTGATGAATAGTTTCTGAATTGTTAATACAGCTGTGTATTTGGTATTGTTTTTCTGCAGTTATTTGAATAAACACAGCTGTGTACACCACACATATCGTAAGATTCACTAAATGATCCACTGTTCAGTATGGGGAATTTATAGACAAGGACTTCAAATCATTTTTAACCATATGTTCACCAGGGTTCAGGCATGTCTGAGAGTTGTGGGAGGTCATTGCCAAAACCTGCTTTACCATGTGGTAATTTATGACTTTCAGATCATTACTGTATATTCTGCGAATGGTTTGTAGAGACAGTGAATGGGATATGTCTTACACTGGACACTATAAACCATTTTTTTTTTTGTCATGTTGCGGCCCAACACAGGCCATGGCCTCCTCATTCACGAGGTTTGTAGACCACACACAATGACGCACCACAGTCGGTAGGACTCCTGGACGAGTGATCAGCTTGTTGCAGAGACCTCTACCTGACAACACACAACACTTACAAGAGACAACATCCATGCCCCCGGCGGGATTTGAACCCACAATCTCAGCAGGTGAGCAGCCTTAGACCACGCAGCCACTAGGACTGGCACTGTATAAACCATATCAGTATGAAAGTCAGTAAAATGTGAAAACGTGGTGGAAGTTACAAGTTTTTGTAGTGCATCCCCTGAAATGTGTCACTATACATATGCTTTATGTATTATGTTGAGAGAGTTAGTCTAAGAATAAGAGACCAACTTGATGTCACTAGTTATTAAGTTTTATTTCACTTCTTCTGTGCTCAACGTGTTTCGGACATTAATACATCCATCATCAGGAGCCTGCGACTTTCCTATTGTATCACCGCATTGGTCATGTGTTCTGTAAAGATGGAGGTTTTTAGCATTATTATATAGTGAATAAAGGTGAATGCTTGGCGTGATGTGTTTAGTTGCTTTGTTGCAGTTGGTAGGCTTGTTTCTGTTGGTGTTGTCTGTTCTGGTATTTTTTGCTTATAGATTATGTGTTCTCATGTATGCAGTGTGTTTTATTGGTTGATTGGCAATTCTTTGCTAATGTACTCTGGTGTTGTGAGTTTGAGATTGCAACGTTACACATGTTGAGCGTAGAAGAAGTGAAATAAAACTTAATAACTAGTGACATCAAGTTGGTCTCTTATTCTTCAACTATCACAATGATGAACAGTCCAATATACATAAGATTCATTTCACTCTAAGAACAGTGTCTTGCATGCATAACAGTTACCAGGGATTTGTATGATATATTTGTTATGTCTCAATACAGTACTTAAACGTAACATGAAGCAATGTTTGATACTATGAAATGTCATTAAATATGTGCTTTCAAAACTGTTTCCCAGCACACTGCTATGTCACATGTTCTCTCAGTTTACATAATATTCTTTCCACATACCTATTTTTGGTCACTTGAAATGTGTGTAAACCATTTGTTGTGTTAACGTACTCTGTTTAAGGAAAGACTAGCTTACAGTGGTGTGTCTCTTCTTCCCTATAATGGGTTTTGAACCCATCTATGAATTTAACTAACCCTTGTGTCAACATTGTGACACAAAATATAGCCCTATCTATGTACAACAACTTGGCATGTGTATGAATATCTGAGATGGGAGTACACTGTTGCCACTTGCAGCATAGTCTTGAAGCCTTGTGTGGCAAGAGATCTTCAAAAAATGCAGTTTCCATCAGGTAGTTTGTAGAATGAATAAGATAACGAACCATAATAGCTAGGCATTTGATAATTGGTTGATAACGATCATAACTGTATGAAATATTTTTATGCACATCCGCAGCCTGTGTGTGTCTGCTACAATCACACCATCCTTCTGTAGGCGTGAGAAAACTCGAGAACTGCTGAACAGATTTTCACGGAATTTGGCATTAGTGAATTTTAGTAATATTTGTCGGCTCCTTCAGTTTGTGCTAAAATCAGACAAAAACTACCTATAGTACATAAGGACGTACTGATTTTGGGGGTTATCTTGATCCATGATAGTGCGGGGTAAAGGTAGGCAAGATTGTAAGTAGGGAAATCACTGTGCAGGCATCACCAGCAGTTTCCTGTCAGTTTCAGAAACTCTCCGAGGTCTGTGTTTTCTTTAGAACACTGGGGCGAATTGAAGTGGTGCTTCTTGCGATTCATATTACCTTATTAAGTGGATACGTAAATAGCCAATTTCTATTTCACTTCATACTGATGTCAGGAACAGTATTTGGCCCTATCCACAGGGACTCCATACATAAAAAGTACATACATTCGTTGTTGTTGTTGTGTGTGTGTTTATGCGTGCGTGCGTGCGTGCGTACGTGTGTTTGTGCGTGCGTGCGCGTGTATGTGTGTGGGTGGGTGTGTGTATGTGTGTGTGCGCGCGCGGTTCGATACAGAGACGTAGCGTGACTGCGGCAGACAGTGTATTCCCAACGGAGTAAATGTTTTTGGGGCAGGTGTAACGTTGCCTGGCCATCTCGCGGTGAGCCGAGCAAAGTGCTTCTGAATTTTCTTTAAATGCACTTGAAAGAGCAAACATCAAAACCTTCCTCTTCCCGGAGAGCTGAGTTTTTTTTTTCTTTTCGCTGTACCTGTTTGCACCGCTGAGCGCACCTGTATGTTACTCTGCTATACCGTCGGTATTTCATTGTGACTATTTCTACGGCTTCTGAACCACAGTAAACCTATTCTGGTATGCAACGACACCTGACCCTTGCAGGCCTCCCGATTTCTATTAGGGAAAATAATGTTAATGTCAATAAGGCAATTGTTACGTGTTTTGGTTACAACGGCGGCTAGCTTGGTACATGTGTGTTTCTGGGGAGAGGGGGGGTGCGATTGATACTGTAGCGCCGGCTGGTGGAATTCAAGGGGCGGAAAATGAATATTTTCAAATAAAAAGATTTGGTTTTCTGCGCTCCAATAACTTTATATTTTTGAACCAAATAGAAATTCAGTAAATGGTTGTATGTTTAAGCATCATAATTTCTGTTACTAGTTACCATTGTGCTTACTTGCTCCGGGCGCCAAAATACATAGTTCGCCTCCAGTGTTGTGGCATGTGTCATTACAACTGCACGACTCAGTCCCTTAGTGGCGTGTTCCTGCAGGTATGCTAGGCCTCCCCTGGACTGCGCCTGTTAGGTCGTGACGCAGCAGTCAGTTCGTGTGATTCAGTCCATACCTATAGCGTCTGCTTTGTCTCACGTTCCTCATATCTAACATACGCCACACCTGCGAGCACGCATGGGCAAGTCTTTTATGCTTAAAGGATAATTTCGTTTTAGTGACGGCATTGTATTCCTTTAAACATGGAAAATAGCAGACCCACAGCATAAAATTTTTGCATATAGTAGCTGGACATGACATTTATTTCTTTATGGTGTTTAATTACTTCAAGGGCATGTGTAACGGGCCTGTAGAGGTGTTAACAGCTGTGTGTTTTGAAGTGTTATTTAACGATGCTGTCAGCTGCTAAGCTCATACAGCGTCTGACGCTTAGAGTCGAATGGATGAGTGGGGAACATTGGTGGAATGATACTGAAAGGGGTAAAAGAAGTAATCAGATTAGTTCCGGTGGTACTTTGTCCGTCATAAATCCAAAATGGACGGAGTTTGTTGTGTTGGACTTACGACATGGAGCTTTCTGTACATGCCATACACCCTTATTCCTCCTATCATTGCTGCATACACATACGAGAATTTCATGTATATCCGACGCTAAGCAATCTCAGAAATTGACGTCGTGAAATAAACAATTCTCTCTCTTATGTTTATTGGACCGTGCATCATTGTGATAGTTGAAGAATAAAAGACCAACTTGATGTCACTTGCTATTTTATTTCACTTCTTATGTGCTCAACATGTTTCGGACATTAATATATCCA
>Ga0123357_10003690_pt1 | contig 17674 bp, 13 predicted proteins | sample TergutEmb28metaG_FD_89873 | JGI IMG/M metagenome (GOLD analysis project Ga0123357, IMG submission 89873) | Embiratermes neotenicus P4 segment gut microbial communities from Petit-Saut dam, French Guiana - Emb289 P4 | ecosystem: Host-associated > Arthropoda: Insects > Digestive system > Gut ... | reverse complement strand
GGTGCGTGTGCCAGTAAACCTTCTAAAATTAAGTGGTAATATTTGATACCATGTTATAAAAATTATAATCCTACGTATAGTTGTAAATTCCTGACTTTACGAAACGGCAGTATTCTCCAAATTGAAATCGTAACGAGGATGAAGGGCCTGAAACGTTGGATAATGATTTTCTTCAAAATTACTATATTCTGTTATGGCAACATTGACCCAAATACAAAAGCAACATGGCAACTGCGCTTTCTTTTTCATGAAGATGCTGGAGGCACGTAAGTTTAAAGACAAGCTGGGGAGTACACATACATAACCGAGACTGCTGTTGTGTAAGGCGTGTCCCATCTGCACAGAGCTGTAGCTTTGTTTTCTAATGTTGGGTGGGGAGATCAATGTTAAATGAATGGCGCATGAGAGAAGATGGCGCCGGTGGTCCTGGAAGGATTGCGACGACTGTCTGAAAACATCAAGAAGAGGGAGGGGGAAACAGGTGATTTTCCTTTTTTTTATATGCCATCGGTAATGTTGACTTCTTCCTCCGGTTTTCACCCCTCATGTTCTTACGCAAGTCAAAGAATAGGGAAAGACAAAATAAAAGGGCAAAGGGAATAAAAAGACAAGACCGACTCGGCCAGTTAGAAATCAACATCTAAGCGAACGCTCCAACACGGGCAAACCAACCCTTCTGCACCCTCTCCTGCCTTGTTTCTGCTCGTTCGGTCGTGAGTTACAAGATGGCGGACATGGGAGAGAACATCCCAAATGGAAAAGGTAGAGAAAAAGGATACGAACAAGAAAAAAAGGGTGGGTGGGGGGAAAGAGGTGGATGGACATGGTGATAGCGACGTCTTGCGGTTGAAGTGTTCCGACAGCGCCAACACCCCCTCACCACACCGAACCCCACCCCACCCCTACACTCACCGCCGCAGTGTCACCACGGCTCGGAAAAGACGCTACAATGATTTCTAGAAAAGGATAGACGGCGAACAGGGCCGATTGTGATAGAACAATCGAACTGTTCCTGCTGCCAAGCCTTGCAACCTAAACCAAGAAACGTGTCCTTGTGACGCTACAAAGCACCCGAAACTGCATTTCTTAACCTCTAGGTTTCTTAGAACAAGCCACAGTACCAGACGTCCTGACTTCGGCTTCAAACGTAATGTACGCAGTGTTTCTGAACACATGACCTTTCGTACATGTGTTCCGTTTTGCACGTAGCGACTTTGTTTCTATACCACCCGCACTGTGCGAGAGGAGATGCGCATATATGTCCAGAATATCCTGAAGGAAACATGTCATTTAGGAGATGTCAGAATAGATGGGACAATAATATTAAAATGGAGCTGAAAATACAGCACTTTAGGGCAGAAAATTTTTTTAAGCTGCTGAGTGATATAAATATAATCACGACACTGTACTTCTCTGGCACAGTATTTCTGAATGTTGTGTTGGTACGTTACATATATACTTGGGGTTGGTTAGTCCCTACATCACTTAACGGAATCATATCTACAATGAAGGTCATTTAGTGTCTTAGTAAGATGAAGTGTGTCTGGTATTTTACTACAAACAACGGGAGAAGACGGGGTTGTGACCCATTACAAGGAACCGTCCTGAAGTAAATATCAGCTATCCTTACCAGTATAATTACGTATCTCTTGATGCTTCTAGGCTTTTGGGCACTACAGGGTCATGGTTACCGCTTATATATATATATATATATATACACACACACACACACACACACACACCATGTCTTAAAGCTAGTACAGGCCAAAGGCTGAACACCGCTGAGACCAAAGACCGCCACCTGACACCATCGCGAGGAAAAGCCGTTTGTCTGTAGTCATCGAGGTCTTTCTAAGATCCCTCTTAATGCTCTCCACCTAAGCACGCGTCTATGTTTCTCTTGGTTGTGCCAGTTGACTGTTCTATATTAAAACATATCTCATTATTATTATTATTATTATTATTATTATTATTGTGGAGTTAAGCTAACGTAATCTTCGTAGTGAGCAGACTAAGGGCTGAGCAAAAGAGGAATCCTGGTTTGATTTCTGGTAAGGTAAGACATTTTTGTCACCCAAATGTTCAGACCGGTAATGGAGCCCAGCCTGCCAGCTCCCTATTCAACGCACTCCGTAAAGTTCCTTCACCAGGGGTAAAGCGGCCTCCATCTAGTACCAAGGTTAAGAGCTGCATGGATTTCTACCTCCACTCCCCATACGCCTTCATGACCTCTACAGGGAAAATTTTACGGTCATTATTGAGTGTACAGTTACCTTGATCACTAAACACTACAGAACAAACCGTGAAGTTCGATTCCTTGCTACGGGTGAAGGTTTCTGTCGCTGGCACGTCACCCGACATTTCTGTCCAGTAATTCGGAGGTCTTTTTCTGTTTGGTTAAAGGCATCCGCAAGGTGGAGATGAACTTGTAGAGAAAGGGATGACGATGTGAAAACCAACAAGTGTTAAGGAACTGGCGCATTTTACAACTTGACAACGCACCTTAAGCCGCTATTTTTTCGCTCATGTGAAAAATGCCTATACATTTTAAACGGTAGAGATACGGAACATGCTTTGTGAACGCTGCTACCGGCAAGGTTGCGTGATGTCTGAGTGTAACCATAAAACGCAGGCCGTGGTGTGATGCCACAGCTGAGAGCATTGGAGCGAACATTACACGGAGAGGTAATAAAACCAGCTGCAGTATCCATCCACACAGCTAATCCGTCCTGTTTCAGACCGCAAGCTGCACACCACTTGCCGCAACGATCTGCAGCCTCATACATAAACGGAACTGCAGCGCGCAACTACACAAACCAAACATGTTTACGAGAAGTTAGTGATTTCTTATAGAACTGTGAAACGTGAATGACGTCAACTAGTAACTAAGCCAGCCTTATTCAAGAGAAATATTGCTGGCTAGTGATCGATGCTGCTTGCTCCTATCCCACGTTCTGCAAGTGTCTTCTGTTTCACATAGCGATCTATTACGACGACGTGCTGTTACCATCACTTGTCATTTACATTGCTACATGGATTTTTTAGGCAATCTACTTTATCACTCTTCCTTCAAAAAGCAGTACTCAACAGACCCATGCACAAATCAAAGAAATCTTTATGGGAAAGTTGCCTTCTTCAGTCCGACTTTCTATGAAGTTACCTTCAAGTAACTCTTCCCTTTCTGTCAACTTTATAATTACTGGTTTATTCAGTAAGGTTAGTTGGAAAACTTCTAAATTTCTAACTATAAAAACAAAGCTCAGCAATCCTAATACAGAAGCCAGATCTTTAAACTTCCTAATACTGAAACCAACTGTTGAGCAATTATATAATGAATCCAACTGCTGTAAAATATCCGGGCCACGTCGGTCTACCGCCCATTTTCATTTTCTTCTTGTGGCTCCGCGACCCAACGCCGTCCATGGCCTCTCCGTCTTGAAGTTTCTAGATTACACACAACGACGCACCACTGTCGGTAGGACGCCTCTGGACGAGTAATAAGCTCTTCGCAGAGACCTCTACCTGACAGTACACAATACACACTCCAGACAAACATCCATGCCCCCGGCGGGATTCGAACCCACAATCTCAGCAGGCGAGCGGCCGCACACCCGCGCCTTAGACCGCGCGGCCACTGGGATGGGATCCGCCATCTCATTACTACGCCATAAATACCGAGCGGCCATCTTAATGCTACCCTCCCATTATTACACCATACTAACCGAGCAGACTTGTTCATGCTATCATCTAATCCCACTCTCGTTCTTCACAGTTCTGTCTTTCCGAAATACTTCCCAAACAAAATTACATGAACAGTTGTCGCAGCGCTGAGCTAGGCTACGTTGCAGTACCGTGACAGTAGTGAGTGACCTAATACACTACAATTTAATTCCATTCAAAGTTATAGTTCAAACTTTTACGATACGATGGTAAGAACTACACTTAGAGAGAGACAAATATGCTGTAAGACATCCTGAATCATCCTGGTGACTGCAACCGTCTTCTTGTGTCACGTCGTGCAGAAGCCTCTAACTGGTGACAGACTGATAATAAGAAACGGACGGCACAAGGCGCGGTTCGTGCAGTTTCAGGTGGCTTCTTGTCAGATTATCAGTAAGAAGGATCGTGTTTGATTCCAGGGCAGTTCATATGTGGTTTATGGGGGGAGAAACGACACTGGGACGGCTTTCTCCCAGGGCACTGCCGTTATCTCGTGTCAATTATCCTTCCACCACAGCAGTATTGTCACATTCCTTCATCTGCCCTGGTTGCTGTAGAGTCCCAGCTTCGTTAAATGAATCACAGAAAGACATCTGAGGAATACACCTATGCTGTGACCCTATGTGCGAATGTACTGTGTAATTACTGCAATTTTTTTCGCTGTTCACAAGTCCCTCAATTTCGCCACGTTGTGAAGTAACTGTATGTTACATTATTCTGCAACACCGCAGTCAGTCGGCAGCTTAACGCACGCAGCCTTGTTGCCGGCAAACAAGGCAATTTAAACAATTTCCAACTCCTACTTAAAGCTTCTTAGCACTAATTAGTGACTACTTGCCTTTGTTACTTTTTTTCAAGTACCTACTGCGGTATTTCCTTCCTTTAGAAGGATATTCTAGATTTCTGACATCGATTTTAACATCGGATTATGTATTTCACAAAAGTGCAGTATGTAGGCTAAACTGATGTCATTTAACTGTTACGAAATTGCGCAGTATACTTAATAACGCGTTATGTTACGGTCTTGCATTACACGTCACATCACACCGGCACCTCCGGTTCAGAGGATACGGGTCAGGCGAAGAGGTTGTGATTTTTCGACACTACCATACGATGAGATAGAGAAAAACGTGAGGATTCGAATGTATTTACTGCCAAACAAACCGTAACAGTCAGCCTTCTGAACGCCGTACCTTATGGACAAACACAATTCCTCCGCGAGAAGCAATCGAAGTGTGATTAGGGGTTCTCTGAATTGGCTGTAAGATACCGTAACTAGCACAGAATTCCTGTGCTGCATGGTGGAATAACACAGTCTGCTGAATCGGTCTTCTATAATTTCGCGACCATATTATGTGTCAGTCAGCAGAGACGCCGCTTCGAATTTGGATGTTCATCTACTTCTGTCACAAATTAGGGACAAACTGCTACTTGTATTCAAAACGTGTCAGAACATGCTGTTAGAAAAGATAAAATATGTGCGCAGAATTCAAACACTGAGAGGTTTTTGAAGTAAAGACTTTTACATCCTTCGAAACGTTGGGAACTTGTTACCCAACGACATAACGTAACATCACAGAAGACTCGTAACTTCAGCAACAGCGCTGTGAGAACCCAAAATCCCGCAGACCCTGTCCTCATCCGAGATTAACTATTGAGGCATGAAATTTATTTTGCCCGTGCTGAAACATATGAGCACATTAGAACAAGCTCTGCATTGTCATCAGGGTCACAGGCTACTTTTGGATACTGTCAAGTTCGAAAGTGAACCACTAGTTGCTAACTACTTTTGTAATGGGCAAAAATAAATGAAACACCCCACATTTCAGTTACGTGGCAACACTAAAAGGATTCACAGGCATGAGAGACAGTTCTGGGGGCTGCGAACCCCCTTTAATGGGGTAGCAGTTAAAGCACATGTGATACCACTATGAGTGACAAGGGTAGATTTGTCTCGCAGTATGACAGAAGGGCTGGGAGAGTAAAGCTTTGCCACTGAAGGATACTTCAGTATGACGTATCGCCTTTTAATTGCATTTTAAATAGCCGGGAGGGATGAGAATTTCGCGTCTCTGTTCATTTCTTTATGCCCGGAAGTGGAGAAATGAATGAGCAATAATTTCGTCGTCAGTTTGCGAACACATATGTTGATAAAGGAGTTTCACACTCTGTTCCCCTGATTTGTTGTATGACAGAGCAGTGCGGCCTGTCTGGGAGCGTCGTTATACACAACTCTGATCACGGGGTTGGAGAAATCCAGAGGGTACAGTCCAGGATTAGAGTCCCTGTCGCTGGGTTCTGCACACAGAAGCTTTTAGTATGACGCAACTCTTACCTCCAAACTGAGGAAATAAGTCGCTCTGTTCAACTTCTGCTCTCCTTTAGTGCGCCGTGCCAAATCCACTGCGCTTTCAGTTGACACGTATCACACATTAAACTAGTGCCCTACCTAAAATAGGCTAGTGCGGCACTTTCATATTGAAACACGGGATAAGACGGGAGAAGGTGTGCAGATCGGGCATTCACAAGAACCAACGTAATTCAGAATACCTCAGAAAATTCTACATGAAATTCTAATTTGATTAATGGTGTTATTACTGCGTATATTTTAGAGTGTTGGTGGTCCTACGTTAGCAGATAAACCTGTTGTATTTATTTGGGGAAAAAAGGTGTAAAAATTCTTTACTTCATAGCAAAGTGGCCCTGCTTATGAGAAGCTTCAGCATTTCGCTGCGGTAAAACCAGAAGAGAAATGTATAATTTCCTTCATTTTAGTGCCTCCTTTTTGGAACACAAAGCAAGAAGTGACCAATGTTTCCAGTTTACGAATTTGAGCCTTTATAGATTTAATGTCATTATACTCAATATACATTACAGGTGACAGGGTCTACAGTCAACATAACTATTATTTGTCGTAAAAACAACATTTGGTTTTATTATCACCACATATTTCAGACCTAAAATGGTCATCGCGAAGCTTTAGAATAGAGAATTATAAAATGGACTGTGGTTAAAATATTTATGATTCTAATTAATGTGACAGAGGTTCCTTCCTTACATATTCCTTTAACTGCTACTTCATACTACTGTACTGAATCCGAAATAACGTTATCCCGATTCTATGTAATGTAAAAGAAGTCTTGCACTTATACATACGTAGTCGTGTTTTGTGAAAATTGGTCTTATTTCTGTTTGCTCCCTTCGTTTTAATACTTGTGTTCAAATGTTTTAACTGCCACCGACTTTTTTATACTTTCTCACCGGACTCTTTACGTTTAAAACTTTTAACCACTATGACACATATGTAGTGTTTATAATGAATATCTGTGTTGACTTTGTAACATTCCAAGTTTCTGACACACAACGTTATGTCCTTTGTTAAAAATGTTTCATTACGACTTAAAGTTTTAGAGACCAGCCCAAAGGATCACAATTATCAAAGCGCAATACTGCACAGGTCTGTATACATATACATATATATATATATATATATATATATATATGAGAGTCGGAATATTCTAGTCGGCACAGTGACTAGGCTGTGGCCTGGACTGTCCGGGGTTCGAATGCTGGCAGGAATAAGAGGTTTTACTGAGTCCAAATGTCCGGAATGACTCACCCAGACATCAATCCTATGGTAGCGGGGGGTCTTATCCCGAACCCAAGTTGCTGGGACATGAGGATGACCACCCGCCCCACTAAGAAGGGGAGAGCTCTGTTTCAGCACCCTCTGCATGGCCGTCATGGTGCGCAAAGAGACAAACGTGTTACTGGGCTTATGTATGTTTTTGTGTCATTCTCTGAATTTTGCACAGACTTTACAGACGGAAATTTGAAACTTGAGCTAGATGGGTTTCCTTGAAATAAACGTACTTATTTTAAAGGATAACGGTGTTGTATCAGCTATAACGATTAGCCAAGGTGGATTCAAATTGAAATTGGGAGATAAATGCTGATTTAGTAAGATCTGGAAGACAAAGAACATTAACCATAATACAGTAGGGAAGACTGATGACACCCACAGCAGACCGATATTTCAACCCGCTAGGGAGCGGATAAAGCTATAGAACTAGTGGGTTCTAAAATCGCAAACTGTATTACAAGACAAGTTGAACTTATGCTGTCATACACACTTCATACATAAGTCATAACAATAAATCGATTATTGTTCAAATATCAACAACAAAGAAACAGCTGACATAGTCATATTTAAAAAAATTACAAAAACTACACTTCTATCTATATTCGCAGCTCTTTGACCGGCCCACACTGGCCGCGCAGTCTAAGGCGTGGGTCTGCGGCCGCTCGCTTCTTGAGACTGTGGGTTCGAATTCCGCCAGGGTCATGGATGTCTGTCTCTTTTGAGTGTTGTGTAATGTCAAGTACAAGTCTCTGCGATGGGCTGATCACTCGTACAGAGGAGTCCTACCGACTGTGGTGTGTCTAAATCAGTGTGCTCGTGTAACCTCGTAGGCGAAGCCCGGCCCCACAAGGGCTGTCACGCCATGAAATAACATAACCGCCCAATATTAAAAGTTATTCCCTCACAAATTCCCTGTACCACGGTGTAGGTCTATTAGTGATAGCTCAAGTATAGGGAGATAAATAACGCACCAAGGTTTTTTTTTTTAGAGGCACAACCAACAGATTAGTGTATAATCAATGAAGGAAAGAACAGATGGATAAAGACCCTTCTGTACTTGTATACTCCCTGAACTCTACGGCATTAGCGGATTAAGTGTTACCGAATGAGGCTTACAGTCTTTTCTAGTATTTTTTCTCTACCAAATTTCGTAGTTAAAAATTGTAATTTCTTTTTTTTTAAGTATTCTCCTCTTATCAGTCGTTATTTATCTCTGGCGTGATTAACTCTGGCCGGTTTCTCAACAAAATATGAAATTTGGCTAATTTATTTCATATTTTATACGTGAATTTATATTTGTTTTCAGTAATCCTTTGTGATGATCAGCTCGCCTTTTATTATTGATATTCTTCTCCACATAACGTCGAACACTTTTGTGTTTGTTACGTACCCTGCAATAATTATAACTGATTTAATACAATCGTCACACTACACAATCTGATTAAGGGAGACAGTATTTACTGCACCTTTCCCCAGTACATTTATGTCATTTCAAGAGCATCGCCAAGGACTACACACAGCAGTTACACACACACATATGTGTATGTGTGTGTGTGTACATAAAATTGCCCAACGTAATTTGGAACTATTGTAACCATTTTGTTTAATAACTGTGAATTTCCTTCTTGTAACCGCTAAATTATTTTAACGTGGTGTGAAAAAAGTACAGTACAGTAGGTTTATGTTCATAAAAAATAAATTTTAAGAGGTAAATAATACACGTATAATTCTTTTCCCCGACAAAGTGGTTCTATGAATTTCGTGTCCTAGCGGGCAAATAAATTAGTTTCTACTCGAAACCCTACATGCAAATCAATTCGAGATTATTTTAGTCTCCCGACACCCCTGGTCTTTCATTGTATTTTCCCGATATCATTCACTCCGCCAGTTCAGTTGTCCCAGAGCACGTCTGAAATTGCTATAAGGCCTCGAAATTAGATTTTGAGTTTCCTGTACCGAGTTTCTAAACAGAAAGAGAATGTAATAATTTTCCCGACGTTATGTCTAAAATAGTAACATTTCTCTGTTCATACCTAACCATTTATTTCTACTGCAGGACGTTCTGAACAAACATGGCGCAGCAACAAGAGACGCCATTTACGTCATGAAAAGGTGTTGCGATCCTGCGTTGTCTGAAGACTGACACACTTTCAAATACTCTGTCGAGCTGCTTAAAGTAATTTCGCTTAGCCATTTATTTCAAAACAGAGGTCTCACTGATTACGCATACGAGGGAGAAAAAGGAATTCTGTACATATTCGTGGTTGATTTAACGACGCTGTGTATCGCAAACTAGGTCATAGCGTTGAACGCTGTAGGCTAATTCGGTTCTGAATAAATGCTAGTGAATTTAATATTGTGTGTCTTGAATGAAGTTTGTAATTGTCTTACAGGCACATGATGAAATATTACTGGTGTGCTGTGATAAACGGTGATCAACCTGGTGCATATTTAGGCGGTAAAATAGCTGTTACTGTACAGAAACAAATGACCTGAGTCAAACCGCGGGATGTCTGGAGACAAACTTACTTATAACTTATTCTACGCGCAGCATAATAAAAATAATTCGATGTACAAAAAGAAGTGACGTACAGCGTCATACGAGTTAAACAGAGCTTTATAAGGGCATTAGTTCCTTCGTTCATATATTCTGTACATCAGAAGATATTTCTTAGTCAAGTTTTAAATTATATGTAGTGTGTCTGTATTTACCTAGTACAGCAAACACTCGCTAGGCGCGGTTTCGCCTGCCACGGAGTTTTAATTCCACTGTCTGTGTTTATACGCATGTGTTCAGTCTTGCCATCGACGGTGCTTAGTTTCGTGTTACGCTCATCCACGGATTTTAATTTACGCCGGCTGCACGTATAGAAAGAAAAATTCGGTGGCTTCTGCACAAAGGGATCTACATCTTCTGGAGGCATCCTGTTGTTATTTTACTGTTATATATATATTCCTGTGGCGCTGCGGCCCAATACGGACCATGGCCTCCTCATTCTTGAGGTTTCTAGATCCCACACAACGACGCATCACAGTCGGTAGGACTCCTCTGGACGAGTGGTCAGCTAGTCGCATAAACCTCTACCTGACAACACACAACACTCACAACAGACAAATATCCATGCCCCCAGTGGGATTCGAACCCACGATATCGGCAGGCGAGCGGCCGCAGACCTACGCCTTAGACCGCGCGACTACTTGGACCGGCGTCATATACGTATTTGGTGTCGAATATTAATAAGAACTCTGCTGCTTACGGAAGGAATATTCTATAATTTCGGTTTCTATGGGCATCTACACGTAAGTGCTATTTTCTACACAGTCAAAATTGACAATAAAAATTTATAAATCTTCAAATGTCTACTTATCTAAAATTTATGGTATTTTTTGTAGCCTAGTTTTAATGTTCCCTGCCCTGGTTGGAATGTGGCAGTCGCATGTTTTTAAGTTTTTTGATCAGTTTATTTTTAGTACCATGATGCAGAGGGTTGCTTACTTTCATCTGGAGTCAGGTTTTAAACAAACCTGGACGGAACTTAACCCGTATGAAATAAATAAGCCTGCGTGTATGTAGGCCTCCTTTCATTGTTACTGTGGAATTTTTCATTTCTTCTTGAGAAATACGAACTGGTAATTGAGCTTCAAGCGAATTAGAGGTTACTATCGAAAGATATGTTCCAAAATTAGATTCTTCTGGCATCTTGTAGCAATATCGTAACTTGTTTGAAGATTTCTTAAGTCGTCTGTACGCACAAAATATGGGATGAAAGAAAAGACATGCAAAATTTACGTTAACAGTTCGCCAAATGCTTTTCATGTAAAGAATGTATGAAGATTTCTCCCATAGGCCCACCTAGGCTACAAGAATCCGGAAAGCGCGGTAAGTTACTACTGTCAAAATGCGGTTTGCATATCCCTCCATTTAGGGAATGAAAATAATTATTTTGCAATGAATGGGGTTCAAGTACATGCAGTGACGTTGGTTCTGATCAGCCATCAAGACAATGCGCACTACAAGATGACAGCAAACAATCTGTTTCCCCCACGCGCAGCCATGTTATTACATTACAGAAAATATCGACACAACAGACATTAACAGAAGTTCCTTCCGTTTACGTGAAGTCGAAGGACAATGACACTGTCTCAAACACCTGCAGTACACAGAGGAAGTCGATCTTATATGGCATTGAGTCCTCTGATGTATTAGGAAGTCACTGACACTTGCATTCCCTCTATACATCTAATTTAGCCCTCTGAAAACACAATTCAGTTCCTACGGACTAGCGATTCTGGACGCACGGAAGGTTGTGCTGACACCTTCATAGTACCTATATGCAAAATTACTACCGTTAAAATCTGCTCACTCGATAAAGAGAGCTGTGAGATGCAGGACATAACGAGTATTCTACGTTGTACTGCAATATCCAGCAACTGCCAACCCGCAGTTCTGAGACGTTAGTGACCCGTTGTGTTATTTTCTGTTTCAAGAAGATATTCGACCCTTGTAGATAATAAGAATCTATCCAAATATTACTGCAGTAGGCCTATACCTTCATCTTCTGAAACTGATTACACGCTCGGTTAGTCAAGAAAAATTTTTCCTGTTGTGAAATTCTGGCGATCATAATCTTGTTCACAGGAGTCCACCACTGCTCTATCCTAAGGTAGTTTTATCCATATCACATCCTCAAGCCGAATTTTTATGTTTACTTCAGTATCGTCCTCCGATTTATGCATAAGTCTCAATAGTGGTCACTTGCCTGTGGTGTAAGAGGTGAGGCTGTGCCTGTTCATGCTATGAGGGCATACAAGGGGAGTAGGTATATGGCTCCAGTTATTCCTAAGTTCGGCGCTGGATGGGGGTGAGGGGTCAAGAACACGTTCTAGTGGCTTTATCCCCTGGTGTGAGGTATCTTACCCGGGTCCCAGAACCGGTCTAGACGTTTCTAAGAAGAGATAAGACTTTCGTGTGCCAGGATTCGAACAGCGAACCGTCCAGCCCATATCCTAGTCTTTAGGGGTGAAGGTTTGCAGGCATAGGAATTTGTGATGTCACATGTGGATGTTACATGTACTGTCTGACTCATCGCCTTTGTTTTGATTGTAATATGTGCCTGGTGTTCGAGGCGCGTCACCATGGACAGTTGCATGTGAATAGTAATTGTCGAAGTAAACGGAGCGTGATGTCTCGTCTGCCAGTTACAATGTTGTCGTCCGACCAGACTTTCTCGACGTTCACTCACTTAACGTAATTAAATATGAAAAATGAGAAAGAGAAAAAATGCGCGAGACACATTGTGCAATCAACCCGTTGTACTGTATAAGATTATCAGCCATCAAGAAATTAATTATTACTAATTACTTCAGTATGAAAGAGGGCCATCGCTGATGACAAATGTATTATTCTATAAATTAAAATATTTTTGAAACGTGATTGTATTTTCCTTATACACCTTCGTTAAACTGGACTCTACCTGTAAAGCTCTTCACACCTTTACAGTCACTTTTACGTATTAATACTAAACCATTAGTTTTATGTCCAATTTAAGTTCGTAATGCTGTTTTTTCTCGTACAGCTCGTCGTTCCGTTCTACTGCTGTGCTGTGAGAATCGGACGGAGCAGGAAAGGTAAGTTGACATCATCTGCATGTTATCATACAGTAGATGCTTGTACACATTTACACAATCGTGTTTCCATTTGCAAACTCATCCCCCCTCCCCAACTGATTCAGCAATATCAATTTTTTAACAAGCACAATACATGTCAGAAGGAAAGTGCTTAATTGAAATGAGATAATGACGTCTGTTTTGAATGGTTCAAATTGTATTTGTTTCGATCTGACTGAATGAATGAATGAATGCACTCCACTTTCACTTACACCAATACCTAAGCTGCGATATGCCGTTTGAAGTAAGGTAACAGTTCTCTGCCTGATGTTCTACCGTAATATATCCCGGAATTGAACTCGAGGTTATTCAATCGCATTTTATCATTCCAAAAATAAAAAAGTCGTTTGTTACTCGTGCATAAGGCGAACATGAATACTTCGTTACTGGATATGTTATTGTGTTTCTAATGTGACTGACACAAGTGTTCCTTGCGTAACTTCCGGGTTGTTTCTACGTTTGTAAAAACGTGTGTTCTCAAGTGGTTTCAAAAACACGTCCTTTCCGTTTGTACAGTACATAAGTATTAGAGCTGAAACCACAGGGTTAATATACATGAAACTAATGCGGTAAGCCTATTTTAAAATCGACCCTGACATTTTAAAGTCTCCTTTCAGTTAATTACAATTTAATGAAAATTTCATGTCAGATAATAGATGTGAATTGACTTTATTGTTGTTCCACATGCTATAGGTTATTTATCATAATTCTAAAAAAATTACGCTGACGTCGTGATTTAATATCATCACGTGTACAGTACTTTGAATATCGCCAAGTGTACGGTTCTTTTAATCCAGTCTAACCCCCTGAAGAGTCTCTGTGACCAACCAAAGACCATAAATAAACGATTCAGCAAAGAACGTGTACGAAACTGTAAGACCTTAATAGGTAACTTTATGCTTTTAGTTGACATAACTCTTTAGGTTTAACGTATGTGGGCCGTTATACAGCTAGCGGCAGCAGGTTACATTCTCATCTTCCCTTCCCTTAGTAGTTAGTAGCTCAAATCACAACAAAATGTTAAGTAGCCGCTATCGGCAAATACGATACTACGAGCGTTTCCGGTAATTTTGTGATTTTCTTATAAAGGTTAGTAGCAAAATTTGTTACAATAGAAGAGTTATTGTCTGCAGATTCTACAATGAAGTAGTCCATGCCTTTTCGCCACAAAAGAAAATCGCCGTATCGTATAGGTAAGTTATGTAACGTTGTGGCACAGTTGTAGATACTTGGCGATCGCCAGAATCAAATCAAAACTACATTTACAAGGAAGTAACCGGCAGATTAATTTCAGTTACCTTGCAGGTAAGCGTGTGATTAGCTTTGGGTCTTCTCTTGTAACATCCTAACAACAAAATACACGAGACCGCAGTCTTGTTCTTTGTTTCGTGTGGATGTGCAGCTTGGTACTCATTTCTGAAAGAAGTCTGAAGATGGGGCACGAAAATTGTGGAGAAGATTGTGACATAAAAGAATGAAATTCGAAGAGGACTCAAGAAAATCCCAAGAAGTTGAGGTGCATAGCCGGAAAAGTTATTGGGAAGATCGATCGAATAAAGAACCTTTGAAATGTTGGAAAATGGAACATGTGTGGGGGGAGATCAGTTGATGAGTAAGAAATTTCAAATATTTTCGAAAAAGAAAATGTAATCGTGGCCGAATGAAGTCACTCTCCCCCCTTTTCCCTGGACAGGCTGAGACAAACAAAGAAGACCCTCGGTCGTATTTGCCAGTGTTCCATAAGGGGCATATCCCTTAAGCAGTTTTGCTGAAAACGTTGGGCTGAAGGAATCCTGTAGTGAGTCACCCCTTTTTCTTTAGGAGTTCGTGAAAGCTAACTACTAGATCTCTTTGAAAAAGTTTTGTAAAAAATAATTTTAAGTACTGTAAACAGTATTGTAAGTCATACGATAAGGTACTTTCTACTTACACAGTTTTCTGCTGTATTGAAACTGAATTAGATTACGGCAACTGAGAAAATATCTAAGTCTTTCTCTAGTGTACGCGGTCGAAGAAAGTTTGCCGGGCGTCGCTCTTGTGTGTGTTATTAAATGTAAAACAGAATGGATAGAGCTTAATACTGACATTATATAAATAATTCTTGGTATTTCAATTGATCGAATGTAGGGAAATATCTTAATTATCTATTCGACGGAATCTTGCATTTTAATCTTTGTCAAAACAGCCATTACGGTATATAGGGAGGGATCACATGCTGAACGGATGCCATTGCAGAAAGGTCGTAACAGCTTGAGTGATGGAAATGGAACTATCATATCGAAATCACAATCACAGAACACATGAGCAAGTTGTGATATTAATACCCCGTGTGACGAACGTACAGTGAACACCGATCGTTATGTTGATGCACTCCGGTGGGACAGACAGAATACATAATTATTCGCACTCGGTGACCTGTCCCGTTAGCAGAGGAGATACATTATTGTCACTACACTTCATTGGCAACTGAGCAAGGCCAACACATTTTCGACCTAAGGCAACATTAGTACAATTCCGTGAGAATAAGCAACCAAGATCTGTGATACACTACATGAACCGCGAGGCTGGCAACAACATTTATTACCATTCCTATGGCTATAATTTAGGACGTTTCGTTGAAAACTTTTGGGTATGGCAAATTCTTTTCATTCAATTTTTTATAGGGGACTATAACAAAATGTGTTTAAAAACTCTGCAATATAAAAAGAAACTTAGGAAAGCTTTGGAAATCTGTCTTACAGACTCCTTGTCTGAAAGACACGACACACTGTGGCAGGACTGTGGGGAAACTGAACCCTGGTCTCTCCTGCGCTCTAGAATCTGCTGGAGCTCTTTTATTATTTAATTGGCAGAGATTCTCCGATAAAGTGTGGGCACAAACCGCGGCGACTGCCTTCCGATCCACTGCAGCTGAGGGTCTGTTCGTGGGCGGGAGACACAGACTGTCCTGACGATGTTACTGCAGTGCAGTTCCTCCACCATTGACATTCTGCCACAAAAGTTTACCACTCTAAAGGCAAAGTTCCTCGATAAACTAATGTCTAAGTGCTTTCCTTCTGTTCAAAACATATTTCTTCACCACTCTTGTTTGGCGCTACTTAGCCGGTCTACCTCAGCACGATTTAGGAAATGTCCTAGCTCTTTATACTACAGAGGAACTTTATTTGGTTTGTAATCTAAGGAAGGGGGTTCATTTACTTCTGTCACTCCAAAACTGACTACAACCCACAGTCTAACCAACTAAGTCTGGCAAACACAGTGACTACGTAACTAGCAAATACAGTACAGTGTATTTTTGATTAAATTAATTGAAAAATTCACATTTTATGAAAACTGAAAGTACATTATTCGTTTACAGACGTAACTTGTCTGTTTTGTATAAGGACTCAGTGTGTACCGCGCAGTAAACACCGAGGGTATAAATAAATAGTCTTAATATCATATAAGGCACAAATGCTGTTATGTCTTGAGATTTGTACAAAACTTACAAACGCAATGTGAGCACCATGTAGAATTTTGTTATGTTAAACCTGGTGGTAAGTAAAGTAACCGCTAGGCTTTAAAGGGTCATCTTGTTTACCAATGCCCGTTTTTTTAATTTTATGCTGAGCAATTTGAATCAAAACAGACCAATTCCCTTTCCATATGATTAATCTTAATATTATCACTTTTATTATTCGATGTCTGTACACTTTGCTTACCAAAATGTTATATGCACTTGCGATGTAATCTACGCATGCTAAATGTTTTCACCTCTCCCATCAGTTTTGATTATGCTATGAAATTAGAACAGTTTCAGTTGTAAGATTACAAGTTATGAAGCTCCTCCGTTTGTTACTTAACTTTCCCAACGAAACCTTAGTAACCTCTCAGTAAATTCATGACTTCACACTTCTGTCCGATGAACTTACCCAACCTGGTGATGCAAGTGTCTGGCTAATTAGATATGCCTTACTGGATTTGGCTCACTTTATGGAGATTTGTAGTTGGCAGCACAGGTCAACACTACCGTTAGTAAAGACAGCAATAAAACTGTGTTTTTATCGGTGACAAGTTATTGTCCTACACCTTTTTCTGCTAATCTCTGTCGAAGCTACGTTGTTACTAAATCCATATATAATACATTATCAGCAAATTTTTTCACTTATGTTTAAAGCTCTATGGGATGTAAAATTTCCATACGAATTGTATAATTATTCTGTCTAGTAAAATTACTAACTCTATCACATTAGCCAAATGTTATCTTACTGCGTGCGGCATTTGACATTTTTAGTCGAATCACTTGTTCTCGTTCCCTTATTTTTTTCAGTTTTATCCTGAGAAAATATCAGGGAAAGGGGCATACTTGATCAGTTTTATGTTAAACTTATATTTAAAGTATTTTATTTTTTAGAACTATAAATAAAATGTCCTTAATTAACGACAATGTGCAGGCTGATACCTTACAAGGGATCGTTATCAACCAAGTGTATCTGAATTCTTCACACAAACTGTATAACTGGACATGTAGAAATAAATGAGACGCCTCTGAAATCACGCAGTTTGTCTCAAAGTTGAGGGGGGGGGGGGGGAAAAAGACCCCCTTCCCCCCCCCAAAACACCCCAACCCAAAACAATTTTTCTTCCCCCTTTTCCCGTTTTCCC
>Ga0123357_10003689_pt1 | contig 17674 bp, 13 predicted proteins | sample TergutEmb28metaG_FD_89873 | JGI IMG/M metagenome (GOLD analysis project Ga0123357, IMG submission 89873) | Embiratermes neotenicus P4 segment gut microbial communities from Petit-Saut dam, French Guiana - Emb289 P4 | ecosystem: Host-associated > Arthropoda: Insects > Digestive system > Gut ... | reverse complement strand
TCCCCGAGATACCTTCCTGGCCCGCTCATCACGATATCCTCCATGACACTTCATCATGGAACGTATCGGCCAAAACGACAAGCGATCAGGAAAAAACGACCTGTAATGATGCTATAGTCTCGAAATAACTGGTAATTGGGACACGATGCAGTGAGAGTTTGTTCCTCGTGGTTTGGTCGCGGGCATCGTTCAGTCACGCACCAATGAATCAAACAATTTTTTACTCGCTTGCACGGGATCAACCCGGCACGCTTTGCAAAGTGCAATCCATTCCATCACGTCAACGCGCCGACGTCTCGCTTCGATCTTACTTATCACGTGGAATGTTTACCCACGGCGGCGCGGCTGTGGCCCCTACCGGGGCCAGTGATATTGGCAAGATGCCAACACCACGACACCGGCGGGACGCCGATGCCACGTTGTTCAGCGGAAGAATTCTTTCCGTGCGGTGGCGCAGATGGCGACGACGGCGGGGTGTTTGAGTTTGCGTTCCGGGCTGATGGCGTAGAAGCGTTCGCGGATGCCTTCGACCTGGCCGATGGGTTTAAGCGTGTTGAGGCGAATGAGGTCCTGTTCGACGAGGGTGGAAGCGGGGAACATGGCTCGTCCGGTTTCGCCGAAGGCGCGAAGGAGCGCCGCGTCCTCGAATTCACCCAGGATTCGCGGGTGAATCTGGTGGGAATCGAAGAACTGATCGAGATTGCGGCGGAGCGAGGTGTTGCGGGTCGGAAGAAAGACCGGCGCTCCTTCGAGACATTGCGGGAAATTTTTGGCGTACTTGGCCGCGAGGTTTTTGGAGCCGAAGAACATGACGCCGCCTTCGCCCAGCAGGTGGTTGTAAGCGCGGAGCTGCTGGCTGGCGCCTCCTCCGCCTAACGGCGTGTCGGAGAGAATCAGATCAATGCGAAACGTGGCTAACTGGGCCAGAAGGCTTTCGATTTTACCTTCATAGGCAATAACACTGCACGATGTCTCCATTTGTAACGCTGGTTCCAGGAGGACGGAGGAGACGAACTTCGGCAATGCGTCGGAGATGCCAACGACCAGTTTTTGCGGGCGGGCGCCGGAGCCGAGCTTGACCGCGTCGAGCAGCTCCCGGCCCAGGTTGAAAATGTCGTCGGCATACTCGTGGACGATCTGGCCCACCTCCGTCATCACCAGAGAACGGCCCCGGCGTTCGAAGAGCTTCTCGCCAAGAGTCTCTTCCAACTCGTGAATCTGCGCGGAAATCGTGGGGCTGGAAAGATGCAGCTTCTCGGCCGCACGGGCAACGCCGCCCTCACGGGCAACCGTCCAGAAATACATCAAATGATGATAATTGAGAAAAGGCATCATCGGCTCCAGAAAAGTGCAGAACGATTGTTCGGCGTAACTTCAGAGTATAACGTGGGTGTTAGGAAATTCCTTGCATGATTTTCCGAAATAGCCTTGCGTGGAAACGCAAGGCTATTTTCAGCTTGACACTGCCGGGGTTGCTCGGCATCATTGTCCCATGGAAAAGCACATTTATTCGTTTGATCCCTCCGTGAAGATTGTTGATGAAGCCATCACGTTTGATGATGTGCTTTTGATGCCGCGCCGGACGGATTTTGTTCCGGGCGAGGCGGATGTTCGCACGCTCCTGACACGTTCCATTGAGCTCAATATTCCGCTGCTCTCGGCGCCGATGGATACCGTGACGGAGGCGGCGTTGGCTATCGCTTTGGCACAGGAAGGGGGACTGGGGTTCATTCATAAGAATCTGCCTGTCGAGGTGCAGTGCCGCGAGGTGGAGAAGGTGAAGCGTTCGGAAAATGGGGTGATTTTTGATCCTGTGACGCTGCCGCCGGATGGATCGGTGGATGAGGCCCGGCGGATTATGCGGGAACAGAATATTTCGGGGATTCCGATAGTGAGCGATGGGGAGTTGGTGGGCATTCTGACTCGCCGGGATTTGAAGTTTCACGAACATCAGGGGGCCGGGTCCAAGCTGGTGAAGGAATTGATGTCGACGAACCTGGTGACGGCTCCGCCGGAGACGACTCTGGAACGGGCCGAGCAAATGCTGAATGCCGCCCGGGTCGAGAAACTGCTGCTGGTGGACAACATCAACGGCAAGCGAAAGCTGGTGGGGATGATTACCATGCGGGATATCGACAAGACGCATCAGTTTCCGCGGGCCTGCAAGGATGCCCGCGGACGCCTGCGGGTCGGAGCGGCGGTGGGCGTCAGGCAGTTTGACCGCGTCGCGGCTCTGATCGCCAAGGATGTCGATGTGATCGTCGTCGACACCGCCCACGGCCATTCGGCGAACGTCATCGAGACCGTCCGTGAAATCAAAAAACAGTTTAAGATCCAGGTGATCGCCGGTAACATCGCCACCGCCGAGGCGGCCAAAGATCTCATCGACGCCGGCGCAGACGCCGTCAAAGTCGGCATCGGACCGGGCTCGATCTGCACCACGCGGATTATTTCCGGCGTCGGTGTGCCGCAGGTGACAGCGATTTTCAATGCGATGAAGACTGCTGGCCCAGCGGGGATTCCCGTGATCGCTGATGGCGGTATTCGACATTCTGGCGACATCACCAAGGCGCTGGCGGCTGGAGCTAGTTGCGTCATGATGGGCAGCCTCTTTGCCGGGCTTGATGAGTCGCCGGGGGAATTGGTCATTCGCCGGGGGAAGCGGTTCAAAAGCTATCGCGGTATGGGATCCACCGGGGCGATGGTGCAGGGGTCAGCCGATCGCTACGGACAGAGTAAAATCAAGGAATCCAGCAAACTGGTACCCGAAGGCGTTGAGGGTTTAGTGCACTATCGCGGACCGTTGGGGGACTTTGTTTATCAGATGGTTGGCGGGCTTCGTGCGGGCATGGGCTACTGCGGAACGCGGACGATCGAGGAGCTTCGTACGCAGGCACGGTTCGTGAAAGTCACACATGCCAGTATGGTCGAGAGCCATCCGCATGATATTCAGATCACACGGGAGAGCCCGAACTATTACACGCCGGAACACGACAGCGAGTAGCTGTCACGCTGTTTGTGGGTTGATGGTGGATAACTTTACAACAAGGCCTCTTATGCGGCTGTTACATAAGCTGTTACAATACAACAGCCTTCCGTCAACATGAAAATGGCATTCATTATCAGTCCATAGACAGTGGCCTATGACAGCTCCGAGACAGTTTGTACACCAAGTTTAATAAAAGGTCGCTTTTTATAAATCTTTTATTATCAAAAGGTTATAATGATGAACTGGGGATTATACACTTGGCGACAAGCTCTATTACGATGATGATGACTTTAAGAAATAAACTCTTATGAGAAGATGGGGAAACTCTTAACGTTAACTACAGTGCCTGATGTGGATAACTTGTTATTTGTAAGTAGCTCAAAGAGCAGGGGGTTGCACACAAGTCTTGATTCTGAAGAGGGTACCGTGCGATTCGGTTTGTAATTGCCGGAGCAGGCCGGAGCGTAGGCGGGCCTCGAGTTCAGCTCTGGCGGCGGCGGAATCGAGGGCGACGGAGAGAACTCCGCGTGAAAAACGGATCAAACGGGAACGATTTTGGAGCGAAATGGGCACTAAATTTTGCCAAATTTCCGCGATTTGCCCCATTTTGTCGCTTGTTTTGACGACTTTTTCGAACCAAGGGAGCAGAACGTCGCCAAGGCGAGCCGTGGCTCGGGTTTCGGGTGACTTTTTGTTGGTGAGAAGATTGTGCAGGGAAAAGACCTTGAGGCGGTCGCCTTGCATTTCAAGATTGGCGAGATCGGACTTTTTTGGTCGCGAATGCTTGGCGAGTGTTTCGCCGCCACATTTGGAGCGATCGTTGGGCATTACATTCTCCTCATGTGACGTGGATAAAGATCATCGTCGTGCCGGGGCTTTATGCGACGTAGTTTTGGGATAGGCGGCGGCGGGGTTGCGTCATTCAGAAACATGTTTCACATCACCTTTAAGCCCGTTCCGCGATGAATTTTTCGACTTGGGCGCGGGTGGGAATAGCGGGGGCGGCGCCTTGTTTGGTGCAGGTCAGAGCACCGGCGGCGTTGGCGAAACGGACGGAGCTGGGCAAATCGCGGCCTTCGGCAAGGGCGACTGCCAAGGCGCCGGTGAAGGCATCGCCGGCGGCAGTGGTGTCGATTACCGGCACGCGGTAGCCGGGGATGTGCTGGGCGATGGTTTGGTTGTGGGTGTTTTTTTGGATGATCGCGGCGCCTTGTGAGCCCATTTTCATGACGACGATGCGGGTGCCGCAGAGGAGGAATCGCTCCGCGGCGCGGCGGGCGTCGTCCATGTTGCGGACAGGCATGCCGGTGAGAATCTCCGCTTCGGTTTGGTTAGGCGTTAATATATCGACGTGGTAGAGCGATTCGGGGAGGCCTTCGGTGGGGGCGGGGGCGGGGTCGAGGATGGTCAGGACGCCGGAACGCTTGGCCAGAGCGAAGGCGCAGGCGACGGTGTCGTGGGGGATTTCCAACTGGGCGATCAGAACAACGGAAGTTTCGATGGCCTTCCGCTGAGCGAGCAGGTCGGTGGCGGCGAGGTGTCGATTGGCGCCGCCTGCGACGACGATGGCGTTTTCGCCGTGGCGGTCGACGACGATCATGGCGGCGCCGGAGGGGATACCGCGGGTCTTGAGAACAGAGGTGGTGTCGACTTTGGCTTCGTTCAAGGCGGCGAGGAGGTTGGCGCCGAAGATATCCTCACCGATGCGGCCAACGAGACGAGCTCCCCCCCCTGGAGGAGGCGAGCGTTTGGACCAGAGCTGTCCGGCGGCGATAGCCTGATTAGCGCCTTTACCGCCGGGGTTTTGCTGAAGGTTCTGGCCCATGACGGTCTGCCCGGGCGTCGGCATCACTTCGGTCCGAAGGACGAGGTCCATGTTGAGTGAGCCGATGACGACGACACCGGACTTAGGCCCGGCGTTCGACGTGCGGCCGGGACCGGTGGAGGGAATCGCTTCGAATTTCGACTGCGACGGAGGAGGAAGGGAGGGGGGCTTAGGCGAGTGCTTGGACACCGGCGATGTTTTGCGGACAGCCGGCTTGGCGATGTGCGGTTTCGAAGCTTTCCTGACCATGAGCGCTCCGGAAAATACGAGATAGTTGTCATTCTAACGCAGAACGCCGGGGCGGGTGAGTTGTCAAGTCGTTAAATCGTCAATCGGCGTACACTTAATGGGGAAGGGCTGATGAGGGAATAAAGGCGACTCCCTTAGGCGTGACGTCGGGCGTGATGACAGTCGGAGTGGAAGATCGAGAGCCAAAGCCCCGCATTGCCATGCGGGGCTCCAAAACGCTACAGGCGAATGAAAAATATTTTAGCGTGTTATGGGCGCGCTCAAGCGTGAACTCCGCTCGTTATTTTTTTGCGTATTCCATATAAGACGGCTCCTCCATAAACAAGCTCGATTCTTCGAGCGACGCCGTGCCTTTGTGTTCGGAGAGCACTTTGATTTCGTCTCTGACGGAGAAGGTCAGGTCGCGGTAGGTGATTTTGGTCCATTGCATGTGACGGATGGCCATGCGGCCGGTGTAGTTGGATGGGCCGTTGCCGATGAAGGGATTATCGGTGGATTGGAGGATAATGCGGTCGTTGATGGCAAGTGTCATGTCGTTGCCGTCCTTGAGGAAGGTCAAGTGGTACCACTTGCCGACATCGAAAGGGGGGACGAGCGCGGAGCCCAGGCCGATCATGTAGGGATTTTTAACGAGGAGCTGCGTTTCGAGGTCTTTGCGATTGCAGGGCATGCGGCGGAAGAATTCCCAATGATAGTTTTTGACAACGCCGAAGCAGATGGTGGAGAGGTTTCCGGTGTTGGCCAAGCCGTAGTCGCGGATGAAGTCGTGGTTCTGGAAACCGGCAGCGAGAAAGACGAAAAGGGCAAGCCCTTCGGGTTGCTCAACGCGAAGATCGAGTTCGTAAAGGTGGCCATTCGCGGAGTAGATATTAGGCGACCAGATGTGGCAAAGATTAAGAGGATGGAGAGATTTGCACGTTTCAAAAAGCAGTCCATCGCGGGTGGTCTTGAGATTGGAGAGTGGAACCTTATTGGGCCCCTGCTTTCGCCAGCCTTGGAGGTCGGCGGGCTTTTTGAAGGAATAGGCGTCCTTGCGGGTCCAGTCGTCGCGGTTGATGTCGAGTTTTTGGCCTGGGGGGTTGACGTGAATGTAGCGGTTGATGTTGGGGTCGAGCGGGTAGCCGCGGGCGAGGTCTTCGTTGAAGGTTTTTTTGAATTCGTTGGCGGGTAGGCATTTGCCGCTGAGGCGCATGTTGCTCATGCAGAGGTACGGGCTGCCGACGAAGAACATTTCTTTGAGTTGCTGGATGTCGAAGAAGCCGGTGTTGTAATTGACTTCTTCGCCGTTGACGTACATGACGAAGGTTCCGGTTTTCTTTTGCCATTTAAAGCCGAGGTGGTACCAGTACTTTCGTCGGAAGGGAAGTGCTTCGATGTGGATGGTGGGACTGCCGTTGTAGTAATGTCGGCTGAGTCCGCGGCCGGCTTTGATCTTCAGGCTGGGGATGAAGTTGAGTGTTGCGAAGAAGCCGAGGTGGCTCTCTTCGTGCTTGTGCGGCGGGAAGTTGTCGGAGAGAAGGTTGACGCAGGAGGAGGATTCGTCGGCCTGGCGATAAGAAGCGGCGAATTGGCCGGGCTCCATGTCTTCCAGCGGTGACATCCAGACGGAAAAGGAGCCTTCCTGATCGGTCATGAACTTGCGGAAGTTGATGGCGAAGGCGGCGTTGATGCTCAGGAGGTTGAGTGATTCGATGTTGTTCCAGCGGACGAAGCGGTATGGACCGATGAATTCGGAGTGTTTGGCGTTGGGTTTGGTGTGGCCGAAGTTCATGGAGTGGGTGAAGGAATTGGTGAGATCCCAGGCGTTGGGTTTGGCTTTGGACATGGAAAGTTCCTTTTTAATTCATTTTGAGCAAAACGATTAGAGATTTACGATCGTTGAGGCTCCACCGGGGAACCTCAGCCTGTCTTTGGCCGAGCCTGTCGGTATACGAGCCAAAGCAGACCGGCGGAGAGTAGCGAGGGGAACCAAAAGGGGATGCCGACGCCAGAGTGCGAGGACATGCCCGGCATGTGTGCGGGAGAATCTAAATACGTAAACCCAAGAAACTGTTTGGCGGCAGGGATGACCGGCAACGAACGAGTATGACGTTCATACTCCAATCGCCAGCTTGGTGGGCCCATCGGCGGCACGCTTTTGTAATAAGAACCAAAGCCAACTCCGCCCATGTATGTTCCAACACTGTAGAACGTGCATCGCGAAGGACCGTATGAGATGTCAAAGCAATGGAAATAACTCCACGCCCACACACTCAAGCAGAGCGTCAGCAGGGCGATGGCGAAGCTTCGGATGAACCAGCGGAACTTCATGGGAATATTATATCACATGGCATGACCATCAGAGCCGCGAGCGTAAGCTCGCGCAGTCGTAAGCACAATCGTACAGCGCGAGCTTACGCTCGCGGCTCTGTTTGCCCTACGATTTTTTGCCGTAGATTTTTTCGTAAGCGGCGCCGTCGTATCGGGCGGATTCGTCGACTTCGGAGAGAGCGACGAACTTACCGCCGGAAAGTTCGGATTGGAGGCCGGCGAGGGCGGCGAGTTCGCAGTTGAGCAGGTTGTCGACGGCGGGCATATTGCCGCCGGTGCCGGCGAGGTGCGGAATGACCTCGGTGAGCATGTTTTTCAGGGCGAGGAAGGCTTTGATGGAATAGTGGATGGGGGCGGCATCGGAGAGGAGGGTGAGGTAGAAGGGGAAGAATTTGGCGGGGGATTCGCCGATGGCGATGACGGCTTTTTTGCCGGTGGTCCATTCGAGGTCGAACATTTTCTGGGAGTTTGTGCCGAGGTAGCGGACGCGGGCGAAGTCGTAGCCGAGCGTGGCGCCCAGGAGGTAATAGACGTGGGAGCCGTAGTAGTAAATTTCATTGGGGCCGCCGGCGAAGGCGAGGTGGACGTTCGGAGCGGAAGTGGCGGCGGCTTTGACTTCGTCGGTGAAGATGATCATGGAGCAGCCGGTGATGCGGACTTTTCCGTTGCCGTCTTTGACGAGGGCTTTGATTTTTTGGATGTCGGCAAGGTTGCCGCAGCAGGGCTTGTCGAGGTAGACGCCTTTGCCGCGATTGATGAAGGGGAGAAGCTTGGGGAGATGGAGGTCCCAGTTGACGCTGTGAATGCAGGCGACGTCAACGTGGTCGGCAAGATCGTCGAGGTTATCAAAAAAATGGACTTTGTTATCGACGGCGAACTGGCGGGATTTCTCTTCGCTGAGGATTCGAAAATCGTCGAAAACGCCGATGGGATCGTAGCCTAAGGCACGTTCGGTTTCGATGAATTTAGCCGGGTGTGTGGTGCCGAGGTCGACGTGTCCGATGCGCAACATGAGAGTTCCTTTTGGTTGAAGATGATTTACTCCGTGCGGAGCGGCATGCAAGCATGCTGGCTAAATAAAGAACGTCTATTTCTTGACGTTTTGTGTCATTCGGCGGAATTCTTCGACGAGGACCTGGTTCTGAAGCGGTTCGTGCCTGGCGAAGCGGACGATGTCGTCGGCGACGATGACGCCGAAGTTTGCACGGCATTCGAGGGTTTTGCCGCCGACGTGCGGCGAGGTAATGACGTTGTCGAGCGTGCGGAGTGGATGATTTTCGGGGAGAGGTTCTTCGTCGTAGACGTCGAGGGCGGCGAAGATGCGTTTGGATTGGAGTTCCTTGATGAGGGCGGTTTCGTCGATGATCGGGCCGCGGGCGACGTTGACGATGATGGCGCCGTCCTTCAGCAAAGCGAGCCGCTGGGCGTTGAGAAGATGATACGACTTCTGAGTCAGAGAGGTCTGTACGTTGACGGTGTCGGATTCTCTCAGGAGGCGATCGAGCGGGACGGATTCGACGCCGAGCTTGGCGGCGTTTTCCTGGGTGCAGTGTTCGCTGTAGAGGAGGATTTTGGTGTCGAAGACTTTGAACATTTTGATGAGTTCGCGGGAGATGGTGCCCAGGCCGATGATGCCGACGGTTTTGCCCAAGAGTCCGTCGACGCACCATTCGTTGGAGCTCCAGGCGTTGGCGGTTTTCGTGTTGCGGATGATTTCATAGGAGCGTCGGGCGGCCATGAGGTGCAGGAGGATGTTGTACTCGGCGACGGTTTTGCCGAAGGCCTGATTGGCGCTAACGACTTTGACGCCGGTCTCGAAGACGTCCTCGGTGACAACGCCTTGAACGGAACCGGCGGCATGCGCGATCAGCTTGACGGCGGAGCCTTGAAGGACCGCCTTGGTGAACCTTGCGGAGCCCCAGGTGGTGATGCAGACCTCGGCGGTCTTGAGCTTCTCGGCAAGCTCCTGCGGCGTGTAGGATTTGGGGTTGGGATTGAGTTCGACGTTGCCGACGCTACGAAGCTTGGCGAGCGAGTCCTCGTGGAGGACCATTTTGCGTAGATTGTTGTCGGGCATGGTGATGAGAATGTTCATGTGGGTCTCCGTAATTGCTTGGTGCTTTTGGGTAGGTATGGTCCGCGACGCCGCAAGCGTTTTCGGCGCCCTGTTGCGAGAGCGGTGGCAAACCACCACGCTACCGCGTGGTGCTCCGTTAGTTTGCGAAGAACATGACGTTTCGGACCCAGCCTTTGCCGGGGCCGGTGAGGACGAAGCGGATTTCGACGGCGGTGGCGGTGGCAGGGGCGGTGGCGTCGAAACTGTCTTCGGTCCAGTCGTTTTCGCCGGTGAAAAAGTTGCCTTTGGGTGCCTTGGCGGCGTCTTCGATCAAGGCGCCGAAAGCGTCGACAAAGGCCATCTGAAGATAAGCAAATGCGCCGTCTTGCAAGTTCTGCGTTTTGACGGTGGCGGACATTTTATATGTAGTACCGGGTATGACGGCGACGGACTGCTTGAGGAGGTAGGCGCCGGCGCGATCGAAGGTGAGGCGTGGGACGGGTTTTGCGGAGACGGCAGGGTCCATGGCGAATTCGCCGCCGCCTTCGGAGAAGCGGTTGAAGATGATCCAGTGTTCGGGGAGGCCGTTGGGGGCGAGTTTGGAGAATGAGCCGTTTTTGATGGTACGGTTGATCGAGTTGAAGTTGCGGTAGTTTCGGAACTGCCAGACGACGTTGCCGTAGGGATCGACTTCGAGGACCTGGTGGCGTTGCTGGTCGGAGATCAGGACGTTGCCGTTGGGGAGTTTGTCGGAGTCGTAAAAGTTGGCGAAGTAGCTGACGCGGTAGCACCAGACGATCTGGCCGTCGGGCGTAATCTCGATCACGCGGCTGTTCTTGGAATCGGTGATGAGCACGTTGCCGTTGGGCAGTCTATCCGCATCCCGCGGCCAATCGAGCGTCTGCCCTTCAGCAGTAGGATGGTATTCCCAGACGATCTGCTTCTCGCGATTGACTTCGACGATTCGCTTACCATCGGAATCGGCGATGATGACATTGCCATTGGGCAGCATGTCGCAGTTGTGCGGATGCTTGATATCGCGGTCGTAGAACCACTTCACGTTGCCGGCGTAGTCGGTGATAACGCAACGGTCGTTGTTGCGATCGGTGATGATGATCGTGCCCCCCCCCCATTCGTCCTCAAGCAGATGGGCGTCGTTGGGGTAATGGAGGTGCGAGCCGTCGGAGAGTTTGCCGGTGCCGTTGTTCCAGGAGTCGCTGGTGAAGACGATTTCACCTTTCGGATTGACTTCGAGGATGCGGCTGTGGCTGGTGTCGGAGATGAGCGTATTGCCGTTTTTGAGGCGTTTGGCGCTATGGGCAAATAGGAGTCCGACGGCCCCCCCCCTATAGTTCCAGACGATATTGCCGAAGGGATCGACTTCGATGATTTCGCTGCCGGAGCCGTCTTCGTCGCCGGCGTCGGCGATGAGCGTGTTGCCGTTGGGCAACCGTTCGACATCGCAGGGGAATTCGAGCAGGCCGTGGGCGCCACGTTTAAGTGGTTCCATGTCAGTACCTTTGGATAGAAGCCAGTAGTCAGAAGCCAGAAGTTTTAAGTAAGCCACGATCTTGAAATCTTCTGGCTTCTGACTACTGGCTTCTTCTCACGAAAATCACATATATCCCAGGTTCCGGAGCTTGGCCATGAGGCCTTCCTTGTCCTGGTTTCGTCCGCCGCGTTCGCTGGTGTTTTCGAGGTCCTGATCCCACGCGGGCACGTCGGTGGTCTTACGGGTGGTGATGCGGGCGCCCAGGGAGCGGTAGCCCTGCTTGTAGAGCGGGCAAATTGGAATGTTAAAGTGGAAGTGAGCGTCCCAGACATCGCGTTCGGTGAAGTGGAGGATCGGGCAGATTCGCATGTGTTCGGGGCTGTATTCCGTGGCGGGCCGAGGGCTGAAATAATGTTCGGAAGCGCGAGAGCCCTGTTCATCCCAGCGAATGCCTTCGAAGAACCCTTTCACTTTCGTTTCGTAGAGGTAGACGTTAAGGGTAGCGGTTTTCATGAGGTGGTTGCCGACGAAGGATTCCGGTTCGTAGGGGAACTCCGCCTCTTCAAATCCCAGCCGTTCGATCTCCCGGCGATTCCGCTCATTGAGATCCGCGACCTTCACCATGGCACGCAACTTTCCCCCAGCAGCTTTCGACACGTCGGAATTGTGAATCATTTCGACCTTCACGTCGAACTTGGGTTCATTTTCAGCGAGAAACGCGCGAATTTCATCAAAAACATCGCCTTCATCGATGCAGAAACATCGCGGCATCTTAATGCCCATTTTCTTGACCGTGCTGTGAACGATGTGCGTGACCAGGGTGCTGTCTTTACCACCGGTCCAGGCGAGGGCGACGTTATCGACGCCGTAGCGTTCAAAGGCCTCCTGAACCTTGCTCATCGAGTCGTTGTACTTTTTTTCCAGCAATTGCACATTGACGGCCATGGACGATGTCTCCTGTCTCATAGGGAACAAAAAAAGCGAAAGCGGCTTTCGAACTCAAGGGGTGAAGTATACAGCCGAGTCGCGTCGACGAAAAGGCCGGGGGAAAACGGATTTTTGATTTTCGATTTTTCAGGCGTTTTACAACACGAGCCGATAGCGGCATTTATGGCGGTCGCCCTGAGAATAAAGAGAGTTATCGCTCGGAACGGTGACAATGTTCACGAGAGTGGCGCCGATGCGCTCGATCGTGCGGCGTGAGGGAAGGTTCTCGGGGTTACAGGTGAGCCAGAGGACTTTTTGCCCGTGGGCGCGGGCCAAGGAGAGCAGGAGTTGGCAGGCCCGCTGAGCGTAGTGATGGCCGCGGGCCGGCGGCAGAACGTGGTAGCCAATATGACCGAGGTAATAATCGAGGTTGACGGAATGGCCCAGACGCAGGGAGATCGAGCCCGCCATCGAGACCGGCGGGAACACATCCTGAAAGGAAAGGGGGAGCTGGGAACCAAGACGCATCCAGAAGGTATATCCCGGAGCGACCTGCTGATCCGGGTCAGGCACGGTATGACCACGGGGATTGTGCGAAAGAAACTCGAGCACCGAATCGCGTGTGGTCTTCGCCTGGGCAGGCATTTCCTTGCAGGTCTGCGGATGGTGCGATGCCGCGAGGAGATCATCGACATAGCGATCGCCCGGCTCGACGAGCTCAAGCTCGCGATCTATCAGGTTGAACAAACGCGGCACATCAAAGAATTCAAAGCGGCTCAGCGCAGGCGAGGGAGGCGGCAGAGACGGCGACGGTTTGCGCAGTGGCAGGCGGAACATGGAAATAGCTCCGACGGATCATCCCGGCGGCGGTGGCGGCGGCGCGTCGCCAAGTGCGGGCGGAGGAGTATCCGACGGGGGAGAGCCTTCGGCTGGGGCAGCTTCCGCGGGAGCCGTCGTGGTCGTCGGGGCCGTGGCCGGAGCAGGGGCAGGCTGGAGTTTGCGGTAAATTTCCGCATGGTTCTCGAAGATGGTCGGATCGACGGCAGCCTTTTGGCCGCTCAGACCGTCGAGCTTGGGATCGACCTTGGGGGTTTCATCCTGCCTGTCGCACGTGGCGATGGTCATCGCAACCGCCAAAGCCATCGCACCAAGAATTGCTCGCTTCATCGACCGACTCCTGCTAAGCAGACAGCACATTGCCTGCACCACGCCCATGAACTTCCCTAGTTTACACACGTTTGCCCGATGTGCCAAGAGTCGGTCGAGCGTTAAATCGTCAAGTCGTCAAGTCGTTAAATCGTTAAGTCGAAAAAGGGGTTTTGCCAATTCGACTTGACGATTTAACGACTTGAGGCTCAAAGTCTCACTTGCTCGGCTGTGTTGCCGCACTCCTGGGTTTGCTCGAGAGCGAGTGCGCGAAAAATTCCTGTTGTGCTGCCTTGAGCATCTCCACCGCCTTGGCATTGTCCTCTTTGGCGATGAAGTTTCCTCGCACGCGCGCCCGGCCGAGCGTATCGACAAAACAGTCGGACGCCTCGGTCAGGCGCATGTTGCTCTCAACGAGATTGATCTTGATTTCCCCCTTGCGATTCTCGTCCGAGAACCGCAGAAAGCCTGCGCCTTCGTACATCCCGACTTCATCCGGAGCAATCAACAGGTATCGGTAGGTGACATTGATGGAGGTCGAGTTGAGCGAAGTCTTTCCGCCCACCGGACGCCAGAACACGCGCGCGGTGAAAATCTGATCGTAGGTTTTCTGATTTTTTTCGTTGGTCGCCTGGGCGCGCATCACGATGTGGAGATTTTGATCGCGATCGAAGTAGCAATAGGCTGTATCGAATGCCAGAACGACGGGCGTGGTCTTCTTGCCCACAGGCTCGATCTGCAACGACTTCGAGGTAGCGCACCCGGCAAAGGCAACCAGCATCAAGAACAAGACAGCGATCTGTTTCATGGCCGGTAGTGTAATGGCAGAGGGGGCGGGACGTCGAGTCGTTCAAACGCCAGGTCGTTGAATGGGCGTGCCCGTTTTTCTGGGCATGTCGTTCTCCCTCGTAAAATTCGTTGAATTGAGTAACGACTTGAGGACATCACGCCCCCGCTTGGCACCTTTTTTGCCACTCCTCCCTCGATTTCCGATTTTACACAGGAGCCCATCATGGCCAAGAAAGCTCATCCGCATCATGTGAAGCCTTACGAGCAAAAAGTGGCCCAACGCAATGCGGTCAAACGTGCCATGCGGACCGGCGGTGAGACGAACAGCTCCCGGAAGATGCGCCCTGACATGCCGGGGGGACAGCGGACTCCTCGTCCATAAAAATCACCCGATCACCAGAGCTTCCAGCAGCGAAAGAGCCTCTGGCGTATCCTCGGCAAGCGACAGCGCAACGAGTACATCACGCTGCCTTTTGCTGAACGCAAACGGCTCATCCGCCCGCACTTCCGCCAAATCGAGCTCGACGAGCACCGCTCGCATCAGCTCGTCAAGTCCCGCTCCAGTCTTCGCTGATACACGTATGCCGCTTTCCATATTCTCCGCAAACGTCTCCCCCCCTCCCTCCAAGTCGCACTTATTCATCGCGACCACGCCTCCGCGATAACGTTCCAGCATCGCCCTGTCCTGAGCCCCCCCCTCTTGCGGGCGAGATCCGTCCATCAACAGCACGATCACATCCGCCCCGTACGCCTGTTGATGGGTCCGCGAAATCGACTCGAGTTCCAGCACATCCGACGTCTCACGGACGCCTGCCGTATCGATCAGTGTCACAGCAACCTGTATGTTGCCTGCGACAAATGTCGCCATCGCATCGACCCAATCGCGGGTGGTGCCGGCGATGGCCGAGGTAATCGCCACCTGCCGGCCGAGCAGCGCGTTGGCCAATGTGCTCTTACCCGCATTGGGCGGCCCGACAATCGCCACCCGCGGCGGCTCCAACAAAAAAAACAGCGAACGCGATCGTTCCAGCAACCACTGCGCCGCCGCATGCAACCGCCACAACTCTCCCGCCGCTTTACCCTCCGCCCAAGCCCGCCATTCCCGCGCCCAGCGAGTCAGTCCCTCCTCTGCCTGCGACGCAATCAGCCGCACTGCAGTTATCGTTCGCGTCAAAGGCATCGCCATCATGACTTCTCCCGCGATTCCCCGCCCAAGCAGGCCGAGCCTGTTCGCTTTTTCCAGGCTCACCTGCTGCGCTCCTGCCTCTTCCACCGCCCGGATCACCGCCGCCACCACCGCCGTGCCGCCATGTGTATGCAATTCAAAATGTTCCTCTCCGACTCGCACCGCCATCGCATCATCCACCACTTCACCGGCAGCGTTCACAATGGCCGTATGCACCGCCCCATTCACCCGCAAGCCAACCGCCTTCCCACCCGTCACCTTCCCTGCCACTTCCATCGCGCGCACCCCCGCCACCAGCACCCCCGCAATCGCCCCCACACCGCTCCCGGTCAATCGGACAACAACCGTTTTCATTTGATCGCCGCGAACTCAAATCCGAACTTGAACTCCCCCGGTCGCAGCAGATACGGCTCCAGCGGCAACGGACCACAACTGTTGCTGCCCAGCCCGAGCTGACGGTGATCCAAATTCACGTACACTTCATTCCGCGATTTTAATTCCGTATTGTGCGCCACACTCTCCAGATCGCGTGTGGAGTATCGCTGTGCCGAGAATCCAAATAGCGGCTCACCGCTTACCCGTACTCCGCGTCCCCGCCTTCCCCGCCATTCCACCCAACGCATCTGGCCACGATTCCCATTCTCCTGCGGCCTGATGTAATCCGTGTGCATCGCCTCCAACGGCAGCTCCCATAACCCCACTCGTGCCGCCTCCTGCGAATCCGCATAATTCTCTCCAGGCCCCAGCCCATACCACTTTACCTTCGGAACTTCCGGCACCACCATCTGCACGCCCACCCGCGGCAGGAACAACTCTGGCCACGTCCCCCTCGGCTTCACCGATACTTCCAACTTCAACACCCCATCCTCGCCATACACATATCGGTACGTTACAAACATTCCCCACTGAAACACCGGCGGTCCGACGTAGCTCTCAATGACAACCTCCACTCCGCCGCCACCCCGCAAAGCGGGGTCGCTACTCCCTCCCTGTTTAGCATTTCGTGTCACGCACTCGACCAACCGCGTCCGATGCTGCATGCGATGCAACCAATTCTCCCGCCACTTCGGCGCGAGATTTCGATCATTATCAATCGGTGCCCGCCAGAACTGCGCTACTGGTCCACTTTTGACTATCTCAATTCCATCCGCCGTCCACTTCGCCAACCGCCCCCTCACCTTATCAAACACCAGCACCTCATCCCCACGCGTCACCTCCACCTCATTGGCCCGTTCCGCCACAGACATGGGTGCCACGGGTCTGCGCAGTTCGCAGACTCGTGCCGTGCGAGTACAGTCTCCAGCATTCAACACGCCAAACTGTCCCCTGGCGATTTCATGTCCGGCCTGTGCCCAGAGGCAATCTTCTTTCAGTGTCAGCCGCAGCTCCACGAACGCTTCACCCGATTTAAGCACCTGTCCCGCAATCGGTAACGCAATCTCCGCCGACTCTCCCGGCGAGACCTCCGGTAACGCAATTTCGCGATCACCCACCACTACTTCTCCATCCACGCGATACGACCACATCGCCCGCAGATGCCTCAGATCAATATCCTTATATAAATTCGTCACGCGCAACTTAATCCCCGTCCCCCCCCCTCCATCCACCCGCTCGATCCGCACCGGCTGAATCACCTTCTTCAATTCCACCAACCCCGGCGAAGGCGTCCGATTCGGAAAAACCAAACCGTCGATCACGAAATTCGAATCGTGCGGCTCCTCCCCAAAATCCCCGCCATACGCATAAATCCCACGCCCGGCATCCCAAATCCCATGATCGATCCACTCCCACACAAACGCCCCCGCATGCCGCCGCTGAGAATAAATCGCCTCCCAATACTCCTTCAAACTCCCCGGCCCATTGCCCATCGCATGAGCATACTCACAGAGCACAAACGGAAATTTCCCCAGATGCTTCCCGTCCACGTCGATTCCCTTGTACGAAATCACCTCCGCCGCGTCCGCGATCCGCTGCATCTTCGGAATATTCGTATACATCTGCGAGTGTATGTCCACGGTTTCGCATTGCACGTCCCGCTCGAAATGGATCGGCCGACCCGGGTCCATCGCCATCGCCGCCTTCGCCATCGCCGCCATGTTCACGCCATATTCGCACTCATTGCCAAGCGACCACATCACCACGCACGCATGATTCCGGTCCCTCGCCACCGTCCGCTCCATCCGATCCACGCACGCTTTCTCCCACGCCGGATCCGTCGACGGATTCCCAGGCTTCCCGTCATAACCGAATCCGTGCGTCTCCAAATCGCACTCCAGCAGCACCCACAGCCCGTATTCATCGCACAATTCCAGAAACCGCGGCTCTGGCGGATAATGACTCGTCCGCACCGCGTTCACGTTGTGCCGCTTCATCAGCAACACGTCCTTGAGCGAACTCTCCAGCGGCACCGCCCGCCCGAACAGCGGATGATGCTCATGCCGATTCACCCCACGAAAAACAAGCTTCCGCCCATTGACCAGCAACTGCCCATCCTTGATCTCCGTCTGCCTGAAGCCCACGCGCTGAACGATCGCTTCACTCACAGTCCCTTTGTCATCCAGAAGCGTCAACGTCAGCCGATATAAATAAGGATCCTCCGCCGACCAATGCCGCGGCTTCTTGATCCATTGCCCAATGCTCAGCGCTGAACGTCCAACCGGCTCTTCAGTCTTCCAAACACTCTTCCCAGCTGCATCCGTCAACTC
>Ga0123357_10003688_pt1 | contig 17681 bp, 9 predicted proteins | sample TergutEmb28metaG_FD_89873 | JGI IMG/M metagenome (GOLD analysis project Ga0123357, IMG submission 89873) | Embiratermes neotenicus P4 segment gut microbial communities from Petit-Saut dam, French Guiana - Emb289 P4 | ecosystem: Host-associated > Arthropoda: Insects > Digestive system > Gut ... | reverse complement strand
GAAGTTAACTTTACATTCATACTTTAAATGTATCATGTATTATGCTGGTTTATTATTTTGTTCCGTTTATTGTCAGTAATCGTTACCTTCTATTCTGAGTTTAAAACGGTCATAACTCCGTAATCGTCCAAAATCGGATACATGTTTATATGAACTTTTTCGATCACAAAGACCTAGGAAATCACCTCCTGCAGTTATGCCCTAAAGTCGTGAAACACCCTGTATATGTTAATATAACCGTATATAAATGTTATATTGATATATATATATATGTGTGTGCATTTAGTTGGCATATTTGAAGAGGTATATAATGGCATACTGTGTTTGGATGTATTTCCAGTAGCTATACCGACAAACCATAAAAGACTACTGACCCTCGCAAACTCACTAGCCGTTTTGATACTAAGTTTTATTGTTACACCGTGCTGAGGAATCTGAAGTAATGTGTAACTAAATACAATTCTCCCCTTTTAAGCTTCTGCCTTGACTTTCGCCTACATAGTGTACAAGAAAGAGCAACAACCCCCGTCCGGACGGTCGGTCTGAAGTCAAATATTTGAAAACCGCATCTCCATAATATGAATCAGATATTTACCGCCACTGGGAATCGAACACAACACACCGGCTTCTGCTATTTATTTATGTTGATAAATTTATTGGACGATAATAAGAATATCGTGACTACACAAAAGTTTTATTAGGCATAATGAAAGAGGTTTTGTCTAAAATAAGCAAACTGTAGTGAAGCGAAGATGTATCCGGGATTAACGAACCAACCGTTCCTGAAGGTATGTTGCGGAGATGACGTACAGATCCACGCGTTATAGCTTCAATGAGGCGAGAATTTATGTAAGTTTAAGGTACAGAGCGGATGGCACCGACAGGAGGAATTATTTGCTTCATAAACTACGAGCAGTGACATGTAAAAATGGCTAAAGAATTTCATTGCATAATATTGATGCTTAAGAGTTAAATAGCGGATGCAGAAACTCCTTTTATAAAACCGTAACGACACAACCCTAATCAAAACTTAACTCCAACATATCTCTTGGTTCCCACTCTAATCAGTACATATTTCTGTCCATCCAAATAAACGTGAGTTTTAACATATGAAAGTAATATGCTTCGGCATAGGCGGTCCATCTTCAGGCTGTTACATGTAAACTACTTGGAAAAAATTTATCAGTAAACTGATGCATAAAATTTTTCCATATTTAAATTCCTCAAAGTTCTCAAAATATCGATTTATATATTCACTGAAGGTGTAATTTAAGGGTATACCTTCTCGAAACTTACCATAGCGACGATATATTTCTATGCGACAATGAACGGGAGGATAATATTAAAATTGAACTTCAAGGGAATGGGCGTGCTCGAAGTGGATTCATCTGGCTCAGAATAGGCGCAAGTGATCGGCTCTTGTGAACGCGGTAATGAGCTTTCGGATTCCGTGAAATTCAGGAAATTTCCTGAATCATTGAGGAATAATTAAGAGTCATTAAGTAACACATTATGAGCAGGTTTAACAACGAATACTCTTAAGTTCTAGAATGTCTACTGTATTAGGCAAACTGTCACTATGTAGGCCTACAACAGCATACTCGTGTGTAGAAATGAGGGAGTCTGTGCGAGTCTATGTCCACTAAGATTACCTTACTTCAAACAAGAATAAGGAAAAGGACGGGCTATAAAAAAACACAGTGATTAAGCCGGTGAGTGCTCTTTGTCAAAGACGGAGCATGTTCCACCGTGTCCTACTTCACTTCATGTACACACCTCTGGTAACAAACACTGCAGCCTCTCAGAGAACAGAACAAGAGACCAGCACGTGGGATTTATGCGACAGAATCGATTTCCTCTGTCTCGTTCAGAAAGTACAAAAGCGACAACAGCTCAAGGACGAGGCACAAAACCTAGGGCTTAATGCCAAAGCCATCTCTTAATTAAACGAGAGACGAGAGATTGTGAATCACAAACTGCAACAAATAACATGATTTGAGAGTTCATATTCCTTAGGCTACTACACAAACCGAACGCACAATGTATAACAAAACTTTATAACAATAAATAAGAAGAACTTATAATGTGCATTTTTGTCCCATGTCGACTTTTTCACGGCCATACAGGATAACGTTGACAGTTAAGGGCGCTACCAATTGTTAAGGTTAAGTAGCCTCTGGCAATAAAGTAACCTTAACTATCGTACTAAATCATAAATATTTCCTGCACATAATCTCCACCACTGGAAACTACATCTAAGTTATTTTCTTACAAAATAACATTAGAATTTGTAATTGCTGAATTGGTCATAATATTTCCTACAGAATTTGTAGCTATGTTTATGCTTATTTTAATTCAAAATTAAGCCTTCCTTAGCTATCACCTTCCAGACGAAAGCTAAATGTATAATTAACGTCCCACAAGTGTCACAAATGAGAACAGACGCCCTGTTAGTACTAGTAAAATTAGAAGACTTAAGAATAAAGCATTTTGATACCGGATCAGGCTTTCGTCGCAGTGCGATTGAGGTCTACCCTCTTCGGGACATTTCACGGCGTAAGTTGGTAGTTGGTAACTACCAACTTACGTTTCGTGCAAAATCCCAGAAGGTATTAAAATTATGTTACTTCTACGCAATACTTACTTACTTACTTACTCCATGGTGCAGAGTCCTTCTTGAAAAGCTAACTTGTTTGCAGCTAGTCAAGAAATTCCCCGCATTTCACGGAACCCGAAGGTTCATTACCGCACTCACAAGCGTCCGCCACCTGTCTCTATCCTGGGCCAGCCCAAACCATTCCATATACAAACATCCCACCTCCTGGAGATCCATCCTAATATTATCCACCCATCTATGCATAGGTCTCCCCAGTGGTCTCCTTCCCTCTGGTTTCCCCACCAAGACCCTATACACCCCCTCTCCTCACCCATACGTGCCACATGCCCAGCCGATCTCATTCTACTCGATTTTATCACCCGCACAATATTGGGTGAGGAGTACAATAATCTTCATTATTGCTCATAAACTTCTGCTTAGTGGTTCGAACGCTATTAGAGGGCAGACAAGTGTACTACTGGAAGAACGTGATATTGAATTAAGCTTTGTTTTCTTATTTCTTTCCTTCTTATTCCTGGCCTCTGTCTACTCAATGTAGGTGCAGAGGGTGACTTGTAACGGATCACACTCAGTGACACACACACACATACACACTCGGCAGGACTCCTCTAAACGAGGGATCGGCCTGTCGCAGAGGCCTCTACCTGACAACACACAACAATCACAAGACACATATCCATGCTCCCGGTGGGACTCGAACCCGTAATCGCATCAAGCGAGCGGATCGTTTTTTGTTTCCTTGTACTGGAAAAATCACGGCCACACAAGTAACTCGGCCGTTAATTAAAGGATAACTACAACTAAATCTGAAAATGAATGGAAAAGGACAAATCATCAAAACACAATTTATGTTGTTTTTCATAGGTCTGGCAACATTTTTCGGATTGAAATCGATCCATCATCAGGCCATTATACAAAAATAAATAGCAGATGTAATGTAATGACAATATAAGTTGTGTTTCGACTGATGATATACCTTTTTAATTTTTTTAAGATACAGGGTGATCAAAATGTCTCTGTGCACCTGCTTTTTGTAATCATCAGGTGTGGAGAGACTTTTTGATCACCCTGTACAACACAGTGAGCTGTGTCTATTAACCTTTTGACGCCTAACGACCACTATAGTGGTTGTACCGCACCGCTAACCTCTAAATGTTGCATTTTATATATGTATTCAACAAATATAAGTACTGAATATTTTAAACACGTTATATACTCTCCGTTTTTTCCTCTTCAAAATGCAGTTTGTTTCATAAATCTAACCTATTTGGTTCCTGTATTATTCACAGTTCATACACAGGATGTGCTAAAATTAAAAAAATAATTCCGGCGCCAAAAGGTTAAGTTAAATCTGAAAACGATTTTATTCCGTTTTATTACTAATTTACAAGCGATCTTCCTCAGTTCAATAACTCCTTTTGAAGCCAGTGTCCATCACCAAAGGCACGGATGACTGTGAATGGAATTATTATTTAGAAGGTTAAACAACAGGAGAAGTTTATTGAGAATTGTCAGCCAGAATGTCTGTCATCATGATTACAATCGGGCAATGGTCCGCTCGAATACAAAGCAGAGGTGCCTGCAACTCATTTACACCTTCTAATAGACTTCTTAAAAGGTCAAGACTTCACCTTCCTTCTTGATGAAGAATCCCCTTACACTAGATCGACTTCACGGGCCATATTCGGCACTGATATCCTTACGCTTCATATGACTTCCACTTCAACTTCTCTCCTTGGGCTTGTGTTACTAGAGCCTGAAATGAAAGACATTCCTGGCCACACAGTTAATTTTTATTCTTTGTGAGTGTGGTACAATTTACCCTTCCCCAAATGCTTTCCAAATACGATCAATCTCCTGTAATGCATGACATTCCCCAGATGTGCCCTTTACATGGTTCAGTGCTTTTCTCAGCTTTCTCGTACACACAGTGATGTCGATCCATCCACTAGTGTCTGACAAAACTGCTGTAAAATAGAATGACTGTCTTGCTAACTTTCCGTGTGGTTTTCTTTCATTTGTGCAGAATATATAATCATGTTTGCTTAAACTCAGGCAAGATTCGCTAAGTGTGTTGAAGACTGATGCTACACCACACGCATTTCAGACATAGCTAATTTGAGCCAATGATAGAGTCGCTAAATAAGCCTAACCACGGATTTAAATTTTTAATTATTTGACACATTATATTATCTTCGCATTTAAGGTGACAACAGGGCTGCTTGGAATGCTTGATTTCTGTTGTGTATAATTCAGATATACACATGTACACATATGAATGTGTAAGCTACACGATTTATAATAAACCTTATATGTCGTGTAGCGTGCACCAGCAATTTGCAAAATAATGAACTGTAATGAACTTAGACTATTTTTGTTCTTTCTGTATAGGTTCCGGTTACCAAAAACAAGCAAAACACATCAGTTCTCACGGGAACTAGATTAATGTTTTCCAGTATGATTCCACATGCTGCAAACCACACAAGTTTTTGTCGGTGCATATGACCATCTCTGATAGGATGATAGATATGCTGACGGTAATGAGGATCAATCAATGTGAATAACGGTTTTCATGTGTCGCACACGTGATCACATCACTTTTCGGATTATTACGAACACACATACATACTTTTTTCTTGGCTGTTATTGTAACCGCAACAATCAGAAACACATTACTCGTATGTTCACTGTATTAGTGGTTTAAAGAATTTAAGACCGTGCAATAAATATCATTTCATGACAGCTAAGGGTAAAGCAGCCTTTGTGAGCGCCATGTAGGCGTATGGATGAAAGGAGGTGTAGCTCCATTCTTCATCTTGGTAGGCATGGAGGTGAGTTGTCAGCCTTACACCCCAACCTCTTTAATTCCGGAGCAGCAGTCCCCGGTATCGACAGAACCGGAGGCTATAAGAGCCCCACGAGTCTTAACGCTTCGGAAAGTGAAAACTCTGTTGTCCCTACCGGTAATTTAGAAGCAAATGATGCTTCCTCCTCCGTTGTCTAGCCTGTAGAGAGTCGCTACACCGACTGGACAGCCCCGGTCCCTTCTTACGACAGCTATAAAATTTAAATGCTTCGTTAATACCCCCATGAACTCACCACTATATACACACTAACCACTGAATATTTCATTCTGCTTTCTCTTTATTCTGTGGTTCCGTCGCGAGGCTGTGTGTAGAGTATCAGATGTTACTGCATAAACCACAAGAATCACTATCACGTTATCAGGTGCCTCAGTCGATATTCGAAACAAGAACCTCGTGATTAAAAGTCCTGACTGCTATCGGTATACCAGTAAACAGAGTTGTAACGTTTATCAAAAGCAAGGAAGTAAAACTTGGGCTAAGTAAGAGATAAGTTATATAACAACACATTTTATGGTTATCTCATATTTGCCTCGTAGTGGCGCCTTGTCCTAACGTGATTAAAATACAGTAACTTGTACAAACATCGGTGAAATCCCGAGACCGACACGGTGATCTGACTTAACGAAACTGCAATTTATACAAGTATATAATAATATTTTGAACATAAAAAATAAACAGTTTATAGAATAATGTCCGTTGAGAGCAGCGGAACTGGTCGCAGTATCATTCCCGGAAAAATACTTCAATTTTTTATGTATCACGCTACAGTCTCAGTTCGTTCTAATCGATTCCCCCATTTTCTGAGTTCTTTGAACTTAGGTTAGAGTAAGGCCTACGGAGAAAATTGCATTCCCACATCCACGCATTAGCTCTCATATTTCATTTTCAGAACACCTAACATATATGCGGGAAATATGAGTATGTAAATTTGTTTCTTTGTTGTTTATTTAATGATACTCTCAGCAGCACAGAGTTTACAGTTTTCAATTTTAGTATGATTAATGAACTGGAAAGAAAGAGGAAGGAAGCGATTGCAACATAATTTGTGGTACCATCCCATCGTTTTCCTGCACGTATTGAGAAAAACCACGAACCCCTCAGTCAGGCTAGCCAGTTTCCTGGCTTCAGCCCAGGAACTGCCGAATACGCGAAGGAGTATGAAACATTTGCTCGCGGTAGTCGGCGTGAATGCGTGTGTACGTGTGTGCAAGGAGACTGCAGTAAGCACCACAGAGTGAATTCAATTTCGTGCTAAACACTCCACTGTTCTTCCCTTTACGCAACCTACATAAGCTTTGGCAATAATCGATTACGAAAAAGATACTAACAAACAAATGTACAAGTTGTAGTAAAAGTTTAAGCATTAAGATATTACGTATTCTGAAAGCACCCAGATAAATATATTTAACATTAGTTCGCTGTTTTCTTGTTTATAGACTGTTGGAAAAACCCGCTACCGCTTGCAGTATAGAGGTTGACAGTGACATAATTTGTGATTCTGAAGATCAAAGTATGCTGACAAGCAAGAAACTCGTGGAGATTATCCTCCTGGTTCGCCACTACGGGTGTGTGGAACATAGGGAAAATCAAGTAAAGCATTCTTCGGCAAAACCACTAATATTAAGAATAAAAATAATTGTCACATGGCGATTGTTTAAAGCATATAAAAATGGAACGGCTAGATCACAATAAAAGGTAACGGGTTTTTTGGGTTAATTAAGTTATTAAAATGAGTGTTTCACTTTCAGGTGAGACATCCCCGTTGTGCTGTTTAGAATTATAAATATAAGTAATATATATTCAAACACAACTCAACGATTTTATTAAGGCGTATTTCTTACATCGCTTCGTTCAACGACATGTTTCGGCTCTAGATATGAATCATCTTCAGGTTGATTGCCTTTCTTAGTAAGGTAAAATATACAATTAGCAATACTATTTTTATTGTTACCTACGAGATCTCGTATACCATATAAAAATTTTAATAGAATAATTTTTAGTACCCACACCACATTCCACGATTATAATACCCTGTAATCTTAATATTCGATATAATTAACTTACACTAACTTCATTTTAATACTGCTATACAGCGGAATTAATGTTACAATTTTTATATGTTAAACGAGATCTCGTAGGTAACAATAACAATATCATTGCTAATTGTATATTTTACCTTACTAAAAAAAAGTAATCAACCTGAAGATGGCTCATAAGTAGAGTCGAAATATGTCGTTGAACGAAACACTGTAAGAAATACACCTTAATAAAATCAATGACTTGTGTTTGACTATATGTTATTTATACTTATGGGTGTTTCACATAAAATTTAATCACAGGATTATTTGTCAGTACACTGGGAAAGTGAATACAGCGGTGATTTTCTACTAGTATTTGTATAATTAAGACTCAGAAGATAATTTTCGGGCATAGCATATATAAGTTAAATTTATTTCCTTACTAACAGAAAACATTGCCTGCGACCATTAAAAATACCAGTCGGTTAGTGCTGGTTAGGGCTGTAATGGATCATACAATGAGAATCATACGAAATTCGTAAATACACTCTGCGGCAAAATACAGAGTTTCTAGACGTAAGAGCAGGGGGTACATTTATATACACCACTAGATAAGCGGTTTATACATTCTCATGTGACTGTCTTGGCGTACCTTTATAAGAACTACGAAGCTATAAACCGACGATAGCCTACCTGCAGGCATGTATTTGAAATCATAACACCCGAACTACAGGCAACCACATAATACGCCAGACAGGATAAGCCTCAGGAGGAAAGAAGCAATGTTTACGAATATATCTATATGTCCTTACTGACTGTGTAACTATATCGCTAAGAGATATTAATGAACGCACCTGTGGTATATCACAAAGTGAAGTCTGTCTGCTACTAGTAAAATCGCTCATGCACGTGGCAATAAATGTCTGGGATTTTCGGTGATCAGAAGCTTCGCGATCCGGCCATACAAAGTTTCGTTTCCTGGCAATTTATCCGTAAAAACTAACCTGAGTACCGAACACGGATTAGAGGGCAATGACAACGGCGAAGTGCAGAAGAAAGGTAAGGGACACCCAACATAAAAAGGACAGACGTTGCGAGAGAATGCAACTTTCAAAAGAATCCTTTAAACCGGTTCAGAGTCACGTATCGCCATTTCTTAAGAAGATTATGCCGCCCATCTTTAAGGGTGACTCAATATACTGTGATATGGATCGCAAATATTATTCCTTACGTTTGTAAGACAATTAACGACGATATTTCAACTGCAGAGGTTATTAGCATCGAATAAGATGAGATGATCACGCGTAATATAATATGCCACTGCCTATTTAGTGGCACAATTGAAACAATGCAACAAAAGGACGCAGAAAGAAGTTACGTCAGTAATAAGACGCGTGAAAGTCCTCGCATGAAATTCACACTGTGTAATTCCCGCAAGGAGCATGAATCATTAGAACATCTCGTACTAAATCACGCAGAATCTGCATACACTTTGCAACAATCTGTTAGCGCTGCTCATACGACGCAATATTTTATCTCAATTCTGCCTTACAATATTTGACAGTAAAAGGTAAAGTGATCGCGTTACAGGCCCGTTGTGGCCCAGAGGATGGGTAGAGGTATAGCTCTACTCTTCCATGACCGCGGTACTAGAAGGGGGTGAGTGGTCAACAGCACGCCCCAGCCGCACTTTACTCCGGGAAAGACTCCGTACCCATTTTACAGGAGGCTGGGTGGGCCCCAGGGCCGGTCTGGACGGGCGGAAAATCTCGTCCCCACCGGGATTCGATCCCGGACAGTCCAGCCCATAGTCAGTCGCTATACCGACTGAGCTACCGGGCCCACACATTATTTGACAGTAGTTCTCAGTAACTGACGACAGCAGTCACTGTCTCTTCCGTCGTATTTTGACCTGTCACTCTGTAGTGCTATTACGTCATATTAAAATGTAATATAGGCCTAAATATTGTTGCTGGGGCGCTCAAATTGCAGTAGCGCAAATTTCTGATTTCGTCTTCAGGCGTTTTCGCAAAATTGCGAAGAGCGACTATGAGCTTCGTGATGTCTGTCCGTCTGTCCGCATGGAACAACTAAGCTCCCACTGGATAGATATTCATAAAATTCGATATTTAAGTATTTTTCGAAAATCTCCCGAAATAATTCAAGTTTTATTGACAAAAATAATGGGAAATTCACATGAACACGAATATGTACTTGCACCATATCTGGCTCATTTCTTCTTATAATTAGAAATGTTTCAGAAAAACGCTGTCGATAAAACCAAAACACATTTATTGTGTTCAGTAACTTTTTGCGAAAATCGTGACGTTTATGATATAATGTGGAAAAATACTGCAGAGCCGGACAAGTCACAGATGACAATATACAGCGCATGCTCATTGCATGATAGATATCTTAGGCTACAGACACACACTCAGAATGTGTAATACTTATTGCTTTTCCACTGCAGCAGTAGATGCATGAATGCGCCTCAACTTTAAGTTTTGCGTATATTGCCTCTCTTATTACTAGACAGTCGTAGTTCGCCATTACATTCTATTTTCAACGTTTTTATGCACGTTATTTCGGTCTCTTCTTCAGAGTAACCACATTTAATATTTTTCCCGTTAGCACAGTTACTGTTTCTGTTTTAAGTGACGTCATACTGTTAGATTCCGTACTAGATCAAATATATATTAAAGGTAAATTTACACATGCAAAGCGCAATAAAGTACGTGGAACAATATGAACACAGTCCACGCATACATGCATGCCTAACTAGCAGACTTTAAACTTCGTAATGAAACACGGTTTTGTTTGCCGTTACACATTCGACTAATCAATTAAGGTGAAAAGTTGAATAAATGTGGGATTTCAAAGCGCGTAGAATAGAAATCACAAGGGATAAAACCGAGCAAGTTTTGTACAGCAAACGCAACTTCAGCCAGATAAACATTGACGGCTATACGGTAGTAGAAGTAGTAGTAGTAATAATAATAATAGTAGTAGTAGTAGTGGTGGTTGTAGTAGTAGTAGCAGTTGTAGTAGTAGTAGTAGTAGTAGTAGTAGTAGTAGTAGTAGCAGTTGTAGTAGTAGTAGTTGTTGTAGTAGCAGTAGTAGTAGTAGTAGTAGTAGTAGTAGTAGCAGTAGCAGTAGCAGTAGTAACAGCGATGTTGTGGTGTTAGTGAGAGTTTAGTAAATCTGTTAGTGGAAATAGTCATGTTTCGTGTTATAAAATAGATGGCCCCTAGTAATGAAAGCAATAACGGTGATACTAATGGCAGTATCAATGTATCATATTACCAGGCATATCGCAAATATTACTGTGTCTGTAGTGTAAAATTACAAAATATCGTTCATGTGAGTAGCACTACAAAAAAGGGTACGGTAGGAACAGCACTGATAACAGAACACCGGGAAAGATGCCTGAAAACTACACGAAATACATCAACAACAAAACCATCCTATGGACCCGATCCTCGATTTCTCCAGTACCATTCATTTCAACATAACATTTTATCTGCAATAAATTTTAATATTATCATAATATTCTGTTTGTTTCTTTCAAGCTTCAACTACGCAAGCAGTGTATCCACCACATTCTATATGCATATTTCTTTCCTCAGTCGATATAAGATACCACCTCACAACCGATTTTACATCAACAGCTCTCCAAGAAAGTACCTACAGTTCATGAACAGAGCGGAATCGGTGATCCGTAATTACATAAGAAGTAAATCTCAGACTAATGGTTATTGCTGGTTTACTTAATAACACGTAGATTTTCTTTTTTAGGTGTGAATATAAATTATGAACTCGGAGGGGTGTACAAGAAAACAGATTTATGATCTCAGGTAGTAAATATCGCTGCACTTTCGCTGCGACAAAAATAAAGGTAAGCAAAACGGTCAATGTACGTGAAGACATTCGAAGTCGAAACCCTCAGAACACGAACACTTCAACACAGGCGCATGCATCTGTGAATAGCTACATTTTATGTAATAACACGTACAAACACTAAAAATACCAAGTTAATTTCAATCGAAATCCATTCTAATTTATCCGCCAATATAACAGTGACAAACGACAATAGGAACAATAGTTTCAAATCGTTTGCAAAATTTATTGGCAGACCGTTCTCGTAGTTCTAAAGCATTTTGATACGAAAAGCTTCTGTCATTTTCCTCCTACACCACTCATGTTCACGGATCAATCAAAGTTGACATTCGCCTTTTATACATTTGTCTGTCGACAATGCGGATTTTAAAACAAAAATGCAACAATACGTTAAAAGGGAAAAGAAAGCCACACCGATAAATTTTCTGTCTCCAAAGAACAAAACGTTACGGCAATATTATTCACCTTGCCTTTCTCCATGGGGTAAGCCGTTCCTAAGTCCTTACGTTTGCAGCAGAACATTATATTGCCGAGCATGAAGGAAACTGTTGTAATTATTCCGAGGAAGACTCTTCTCAAACAAAGAGATGACTTAGCTGTGGGCCCGATTCTTATGCATGGAGTCTATCCAACTAATTCCAAATAATTCAGTGTTCTCAAAGGGGTCCTTTGAAATGATCTTGTTGCAGCTTTTCAGAGATGTGCTGATTCATTCATCGCTCTTGGACACCGAAACGTTTAAGGCATACAGAAGTGCCTTATGTCTAACAACATGTACTGGAAATAACTTCTTTAAACTACTTCAGCCCTTTTCGTTAAGGCCGGAAAAAGCTATTAATTGATAAATAATAAATTTAATGTTCCGTTTTTGTGCGCAGTGCTCTTTAGTATATATATATTTATATATATATATATATTTAGTACACACAGAGTAAACAACAAGTAAAATGTGTTGCTTATAACTGCAACATGTGCCATGATGTCTGGGTTTATAAAGTTAAAAATTTAAACAGGTTTCGTACAAGCGTGGTGGATGTATAACTTCCTTATACACACAATATTTCACTTGATTAAACAGAATGATCCATTAAACCAGTGGTTTACAGCCTCTACTGACATACGGAAACATGAAACAGTAGCAGATCTACTTTCGTGTTTAAACATATTTATTTACAAGGGAAATATGACTGCCTTTTGGCGACATGTAAACAAAAGGTATATCAGGTTCATACTCACTGTAGGTTTACATTTAACGCTTAGGCACAAGGAGATATGAATTAAGGGCTAGGCGTACGTCCCACATCATCTCCATTTATAAAGGATGACAGAAGAGACATCAAAATTCAGTCACCTCGTCCTCCCAGTTTTCTGTCACACAATTAATCACTACAAAAACTAGAGAGGGGAGACAAACAATTTAGCCGAAAAAGAAATCGGAAACAAAATATGTCCTTAAAACAGTAATTCTTCCAATTGTAATAAAGTACATACAACACAAATTATAAAGAATCGAATGGTTGCTGCTGGCAAGCCACCGGTGAAGGAAAGCGTTTGATAAGGCCAAGGAACCGCCGGTGAAGGAGAGTGTTAGATAAGGTTATCGAACCGCCAGTAAAGGAATGTGTTAGATAAGGACATGGAACCACCGGTGAAGGAAAATGTTAGATAAGGTTATCACACCACCAGTGAAGGAATGTGTTAGATAAGGCCAAGGAACCGCGGTGAAGAAGTGTTAGATAAGGCTATCGAGCCATCAGTGAAGGAATGTGTTAGATAAGGACATGGAACCACCGGTGAAAGAATGCTTCAGAAAAGGCCATGGAACCACCGGTGAAAGAATGCGTCAGATATGGCCATCAAACCGAAAGCAAACTGTAGTTTCTTAAGGCAGTTGTTCATATTCTTTCTACATTCTGCAAACTAATACGTCTACAGAATCACACTTATCCAAGATCGGTCACCATACAATTTTACAGAATTCAAATTACGAAATTCAGTGACGAAAATCCCGCTACATAATTAAACGTTGTTACAGAAGCCCCGTTGTTCTTAATGACAGTACGAAACTGTGAATTAGGATCATAGCATGCCATATAATGTGTGACAATCTTACTGACGGCGTCATTTAATTACACAGACAGTATGGAGGACAGACAGATGAACGTGACTGTTGTTGTTGTTGATTTGCTTTGTTTTGTTTTATTGTTACAAAACGCAATTTGTTTCGGGCTTTGATATTTATCGTACACACTCACTACACACTACATTTTCCTTGGACAAAGATGTAGAATACCCACACACCGTTTACAACGAAAACACCACATTGTTTCCTTATTGTAGAAAGAATGGGTGCACTGTTCCGAAATGAACCTTCTTAAACTTGTCATGCTCTAGCAGTCGCAAAGGGAATTCTACTTCTCGGGTTTTCCTATTTCGCGTACAAGATTACAGTAAGTTCCTTTTCAGTTGTTTGATATGTTTTACTTTAAACCCAACAATCGCAGAATCAATCCTTTGAACACAGGCAGGCCAGATTTTTTAGATGTTTCGAAGCCAGAAGCACAGCGGAAGGTACGCCACGTTTTCGTGCTAACATCCGGATGCAGTGATTTGCATTATAACGTGAGTGTAAAAATATACAGGACTTTATTTACTGACGTCATCCGTACTGAAAACAAAACACTATTACTATTAGTATTATAGACAGAAAATATATTAACATTGGTACGGACTGCTTGACACTTATAGATGGGACGGATAGGTTGTCCCGAAACGTCCGTAACTAACTACCAACTAACGCTGCGTTAACATCGCAGAAGAGCGAAGATATCGGGATTTTACATATTGATATAATACCACATTGAAAGCCTTATTTTCTTCCTGTTAAATTGACACCGGTGGTCCGTTCCTCCGAGTAAACCGGCCGGAGCCTTAAGCTAAACACTCGTATGCTGTCAATAGCGAGGTCAAAAATGAACAGAACAATACATGTACTCTCCCGTATGTTCATGTGGCCAGGAAAAGAAAACTTTATTTTACTGTACTTTTACTCCAAAAATGGTTAGCAGATTAATCATTTAAATATGCCTACTTCGGCTATGCCGTCTGAACCACACAACTTAGCAGAAGTGAACTGGGTATGCAGAACATATAATGTCAAAGAATTTTTCTCCCGTTGAACGTGACAAATTCTGACAGAATTTGGTATCAAAAGAACTAACAAGTTAAGGGATTTCTGGTAGAAAGGCAACTCACACGTTAAGCGCATTCTGACAAACAGTTTTTACCGAAACAACTCACAAGTAAAGCCAATTCTGACACATTTTTGTACCAAGACAACTGACAAGTTAAGTAAATTCTGGCATCTTTATTAGCAAGACAACTCCCAAGTTAAGTATATTGACAAAATCATCAACACAAATTATTTTCATCCAGTAAAGAGCGAAATCTCTTTTTAATTAATATTTGAAAAATACCGCCCTCTTAAGCATTCGCTCTCAAGAATTTTAACACATAAAATATAAGTGCTTTACAAACTTCGGCAAGATACGCTATGAAATTTATGTTCAAGTATCTCTGCCCTGGTAATTGAGTTATTAACATTCACTGATGCTTCACTTTCCACGATCTCTGAAAAGTGCAAGCATCGTCTTTCACTAACCTATATTACGTCTTAGTGATACCTAATCAAATCAAGTACTTATTACTCCAGTCAAACTGTACAGAAAGATGAGTTCGATATTACCAAGTTTATCGGAGTACGCGGCACTGATAACTTTTTTTGGAGGGGGGGGGAATAGAGTATTATCTAAAGCAAGTTCCTTAATCTACCAACAATATTTATGAAAAATGAAAAAATACTTATAACCAAGATATATGGTGACTTGTTTTAGAAATGTTTTAAATTCTCTTTTCTAACGATGTGTGGTCGCCATTGACGTCGCTGGCATCTCGACTTCTTGTGAGAATTGAAATTTGTTGCGCAACTGACAGTAGACTGAGATTCCTTTATCCATTTCCATTACATTTCGTTCAGTATTACATAATGAGTATCAGTAAAAATAGATTGGTTCCGAAAGTTGCAGGCAAATAAGGTCTCCCTTTTGGTATGTAAAATGTCTGTACATGAGTAAAACTCTTCTGGCATTAAAAAGAAAGTTTGTGTATTTCCTTGCACTAGCAAACTCCGCTTTAATTAAGTTATTGATGCTAATACCGTGCATGTAAACCCTTAGGGAACTGAATATTTTTACAGCATGACAAACGTCAAATTGTGGACTCTGTGAGTTTCTGTTAGTTACACCGAATCTTTCAAGAATTATATTTCACTTTAACATAAAGAATGTATACTGAATTGCCTTGCTTATTTCCTTTCACTCTATAGGCTGTATTATCCTGTACATTCAACTTTTAAAGCGTCCGGGAAGCTTCTTTTCTTTCTTTTTTTATCTTTTACTCAGAAGTAAATTGTTGCTCTAGGGGGAGTTCTAGACAGTTTGATGCCGGAAACACGATGCTTTTACGAAAATCAAGAAATCAAACCAATAAGCCAAGATGAATGCAAGACTTTTGTTCTTCAGTGGAAACCGATGCGTAACACACAGGAATTTCAGTGGCCTTCGCACTGTACTTGCTATCAAGGTGAGTTTAAAATTTCGGCTGAAGCAAGAAAAAATTTGACAGCGCGCGCAAACGTGGAGAAGTGGGGACACGTTGCCAGTTTTTGCGACAGACGTGTCTGTGTAATTTAGCGAACTTAAATTATTTTCGGAGAGTATTTCGTACACGCAATTGCGAGTATACATCATGCCACCTCCTAGAATAACACATACGTTAACGTAGGCTTAAATTTTCAGGCCCTCATAGCGAGTGTTGTTCATAAATAGTCCTCTGGATTTTAACACTATGTGAAATCGTAAATTGATGATAACATTTCGGAGAAACGTGCTGCCTATATCTTCATGGTGACAATTATTTTCAGGTAAGCACCAATCAGTGACAGTTTTGGCTGTAACTAATTCAGTGGCCCTGAGAGTAGTGGTAGAACGTTCCCCTAATAACTAATTATCAGCTTACGATCCTACAGATTGTCAAGAACACAAAAGACTGTCATTATATGCATATGTGGTGTGTCAGGAAAGTTATGAGGCTGGTGCTATATATTTTTTTATTTAATATTTATCTATAAATCAACATTACCCCCTTCAAAATGGTTCCCTTGGGAAGCCACACACCGCCGGAGACGTTGCTCCCACTTCCGGTAGCAGTGCTGGAAGTTTTCATGTAGAAGTGCCCTCAGCTGGTCTGTCACGACCTTTTGGATGTTGTCCACAATTCCAAAATGACGACCTTTGAGGTGGAATTTGAGTTTTGGGAAAAGGAGGAAGTCACACGGACTCAGATCAGGCGAGTATGGTGGCTGCGGAACCACTGAAATACTTTTTTAGCCAAAAATTCGTTCACGGAGATTGCAGTGTGACAGGGAGCATTGTCGTGATGTAGCATCCACGTGTCCGCAATCTCTGGCCGGACACGAAGAACCCTTTTTCTGAGTCGTTCAAGGACCTCACGATAGTACTGTTTATTAACTGCTTGTCCTTGAGGCACAAATTCCTTATGAACAACGCGTTGACTGTCGAAAAAAAACAAATTACATGGTTTTGATTTGCTCATTTTTGCTTTCTTTGGGCGCGGTGAGTTGCTCGTGTGCCACTCCGAACTTAGTCGTTTGGTGTCAGGATCGTATTCGAAAATCCACGTTTCATCACCTGTTATGACATGTTTGAAAAACTTTTTGTCATTTTCGATGCGTTCAAGAAAGTCCAGGCACACATTCCTTCGGTTTTCCTTCCGTTCATTGGTGAGAATTTTTGGGACCAGCTTGTCACAAATTTTCTGCATGCCCAGTTCGAAGGTCAAAATTTCGTGGACGGTTTGATGATTCAAATTTAGCACACTACTGATCATTCTGACTGCCAAACGTCGATCAGACCTCACGAGATCCCTCACTTTGGTCATATTTTCGTCCGTATTTGACGTGCAAGGTCTTCCAGAACGAGGTTCGCCTTCCACACTCTCACGGCCATCCAAAAATGCTTTATGCCACTAAAAACCTGTGTCCTTGACACAGCATGCTCTCTATAAGCTCTTTTCCATTTTTCTTAAGTTTCTGTTGCGTTTTCATTAAGTTTGACACAAAATTTGATCGCGCAACGCTGCTCGAGATTTCGTTTCTCCATTTTCGTAACGCGTCACTACTACACACACTTACACAACTCGCTG
>Ga0123357_10003686_pt1 | contig 17685 bp, 17 predicted proteins | sample TergutEmb28metaG_FD_89873 | JGI IMG/M metagenome (GOLD analysis project Ga0123357, IMG submission 89873) | Embiratermes neotenicus P4 segment gut microbial communities from Petit-Saut dam, French Guiana - Emb289 P4 | ecosystem: Host-associated > Arthropoda: Insects > Digestive system > Gut ... | reverse complement strand
TTTTTTTTTTTTTAAACAAAGTTTCAATTTTTGTGTACAATGTCTTTTAGGTAGCCACCACCCTCCTCAATGCACAGGTGCACACGAGGTACGAAGGTGCGCATAACGGCTTGAAGTGTTTCTTCTGAAAGTTTGGCGATTTCTTCAAGTATGTTTTCTTTGAGTGCATGTAAGTATGTAGGGCAAGTACTGTACACTTTACTTTTCAAATAACCCCACAGGAAAAAGTCTGGAGCTGTTAGGTCTAGCGAACGAGGAGGCCATGGCACATCACCGAAATGAGAAATCACCCACTGCGGAAACAAACGACGAAGTGAAGCAATGCTAATCACTGCTGTGTGGGCCATAGCACCATCTTGTTGAAACCACAAGGTACCTTTGTTTGGTGGAAGATTCGTGGACAGAAATTCATTGATCATCTCTGTGTAACATTGTGAAGTGACTGTGATGGCTTTTCCATCTTCATCCTCAAAGAAGTAGGGTCCAGTGACTCCTTTGGACCGAACAGCACACCATACAGTAACTTTTGGGTCACAAGTGGGGCGTTGATGAAGTTCGTGAGGATTTGCAGCTGACCAGTATTGAAAGCTCTGCTTATTAACTGTGTCATGCAAATGAAAATGTGCCTCATCACTCATCAAAAGTTTGTTTGGCAGGTCTCGATTTTCAGTCAATATTTCCACAAGTTGACAATAACATTGCAAGCGCATCTCTCTGTCCTGATTACTTAAAGAATGCACTACTTGCAACCTGTATGGGTGAAGACTCAGGTCAATATGCAGGATGCGCCATAAACTCCTATTAGACATATACAAGACTTGAGCGTGCTCACGTGCAGATCGCCTTGGACTGCGGCTGACAGACGCCAGCTCTCGGGCAATGCTGACAGGTGTGCAAACAGAGGACAGCCAAGCAGGTGGCTTTTTACACGTGACAGAGCCTTCTTCACGCAACTACCTTACCCATCGATGGATTGAATTTGGAGATGGGGCTTCCTGTTGATTCCGTTGAATAAACAGTTCCACAGCACACAAACGTTCTCTTACTCCACAGCGTTCCATGTTGACTAAATCTGAAGGTCACTGCTTATGTTCAAATACCTGCACTCCACGATACCCTAGCGGAGAAGCACGTAACTAAAATTTTAAAATGCTTCACTATTTCTGCTGCACCCTGTATAAAGGGTGCAACTTATTCTTAGTATATTTTGTCAACCTCTACATGTTTCGGGCGTATCTAGGCCCATCATCAGGAGGTAAACTGTATGTATACAACATTTGGTACTTATTATTCCGAAAAGAGGATAGTTTAAAATTACTTGAACATATACATATCATAACATGTGTAAAGTATAATGCTGTTGTTTACAGACTTGTGTTGAGGAACTCAATAACTTTTTACATAATAATTTATAAAATAAGAGGTGGTAATTATTATTCTAAGAAGAGAATTGTTTTTAAATTACCTGAGTGCGTCCACATATCATGATAATGTGTAAAGCCTAATGGCGTTGTTTACAAATTTGTTATAAGCTTGTGTTGAGGATCTCAATAAGTCCTTACGTATAAGATGTATAAAGCATATTGTGTAAGTTAAAAATGTAAAATATTATGTGATTAAATTAAAAGTTATTGGTTAAATGCAAGAACTCCTTTTCTTTACACGATTATATCGAGATGCGCAGTCAACAAAACATAAAACTATTAAGGGCATACCTATTTTTAAGATTTTTAATGGAATTTCATCATATCCATGGGAATTTTTCCATTGTAGTGATTTAATTATATCTTTAATTTCTTTGGTAGTTATGGATGTCAGTTTTATGTTAGGAAATGGTTGTTTAAATACCTCATAAACGTAGCTTACATTTGGGGATTTATTTATTTGTTTGTTTTGAGTTATTGATAGGATACTTTGTCTGGAAGTGATATAAAATAATTATCTAAAATATTGGCAATAATTTGATTACTGCTGCATAGTTTACTATCAATGTTCATTAATGATACTGCATGATTACTTTTGCTATTGTTAGTTATTGTTCTGATGATATCCCAGGTGGCTCTAGCTTTGATAGTGGAGTCTGCAATAAGTTTATTATAATGTTGTATTAAATACAGTTCCTACAAGATCATGAAGCAAGCATAAATTTTGTGAACTGGTTCTTACATCAGGTGCATGGAGAAACAAAATCCTACATGTTCTGATTGGGAATGATGCTTTTTTTTTTAATCTCAGTGGAATAGTACACTCAGAATAACAGGCACTGATCTGCAAAAAAGGCCATATAAATCTACATAGTGTCATTACATGATGTCACAGTTCATGTATGGTGTGCTATGAGTGCAAATGGGATTACTAGGCTCAATTTTTAGTTGTCTGAGAGCATTAATTAAAACTGATTTGTTACTGGAGTGTGGACCTCTCACTTTCCAGATCTGAGTCTGGCCATTTTTACTGTGGGGCATTTTAGCAGATAACATGTACTGACAATTTTTGGGGGTGGGGGAAGCATTCAGCTGTTTGCACCAGAAGACTTCAACATTCAGTGAACAACACGTTTAAAAAATATGAACAACTGCGAGCTGAAGGAAACCATTTCTAGCATCTGCCTTAAATGTGGCAAGCAGGAACCTAACATGAAAAAGGCACTTAATTAAAATACATGGACCCCAGCTTATGACAAACAGGAATGTTGGCAGGAAGTGATGTTCCTGAGGTCAGATGAAATGACCCACTAAATATCTATGCAGTGTCATGGCAAAAGATTATTACATCACCAAACCATCACCATGCTGAGGTAACTTTTACTCATAATATAAAAGTTTACATAAAATAAATTCTTGTTCAGGCTGGAAATAATGAGACATTTTTAATGCTGTGTTCAGGCAGGAAATAATGAGACATTTTTAATGCTGTGTTCAGGCATAAACGTTGCTTCTTAAAACACAAGTGTTTCAATGTGTTTGGTAGTCGTTTTTAACCAGAACAGGCGACTTCATGTCGTCCACTTTACAGACAGTAGTCATACGACAAACAAAACGCCCTCTATAAATCTGTTAATGCATACTACATGAGCGGTTTTGCAGATTCTATCAACGGGCTCTGCTTGAAGCTCGGCCTTCTGTACCCCACCACCCATCAGAACAATATAAATACCCTACTCGGGTACGAACTTGTTTCATAAAATTATACAAATAACATTTCTGCAGTGTAATCAACCATTTTACACAAAAACCTACACATATAGTTGCTTTACGTATAGTGGAATGACACGACTCACGTGGTCGGTTTCTTGTCAAAATCTACCACGGAAGTGGTAGTTCAAAGATTATTTATCCTCACCTCAGCTTCTACTTTCACTGCAGCAAAAGCGAATGGTTCCGGTAATATCTCCTCTTCAGCAGGGCTTTCTTGCTTTATGAAATGTGATTCGTATATCTCGCCTTCAGAATCAGGCTCCACCTTTACTTCGTCCATACTGGCTGTACTTCACGTACACATTATGCTGTATTTACAGCTGTCATATTAATTACTACTTGAATGTTTCTGAAACATTTAAACACTGAATTCAAAGATAAATCAGTTACTAGATACATTTCGACACCAACTAGCATACAATACCCACGCTTTATTGTGTTGAACCAATCACTTTTGGCCCCCTGCACCACACGCCTGCGAAGCCAAGACCGAGCATGGCTAACGCATTATGCCATGTTGCCGTACACCATGGATTCCACGGACCATAAAATAAAAAAAAAATTAATAAAAAAAAACCAGCAAAAAAGCTACTGGCGGAGACCCGCACGAAGCGCAAGTTTGCTTCTCGTGGTACGTGTGCCCATTCCTGTGCACGAAACGCATTGCTCGCCTGTGACACGGGGATATGCAGTATAACTGTAATAGGGGTTCTGCATAAGTTAAATTATTTCAGATGTCTGAGGGCCTGGATGTGGTCATACTCAGGTCTTCACTATAACTGACATGGTCCTTTGGAGGAGGGTGGGGGGCAGGTGTGGTTGGATTGATATCTTGACTTTAAACCCAGAATGGCTTAGTCATGTAGGCCAAAGCCTCTTGTGGACTATGGAGAAGCCACATTGACTGTGGGCCTTTGTCACTGCAAACAGGATGTATAATCTTTTAATTACACCCTTGCATTTCCCCTGTAACCAAGGCAAATTATGGAAAATCTCTCAGGGTAGCTGGAAAACGCTATTCTCAGATCATCCTGTTGACTTGGCTGCCTTTTAAATGGCAGCCTCACCTGGCCTGCTGATATTCAATTACTTCCAGAAAGGTCTCAGGTGACTCTGGTCAGGCCTCAGCACCAGTGCCTTTCAAGTTTCTGAACTAGGAGTTCCCTACACCAAGCAACTTTCAATGAAACTCAGTGCTCTGATCATTACATAGAAATTAAAGAAGTCCCCCAGGCTTGTCACAAAACAGCCAATGTAGCACTACCATCATACGAAACCCAACAGAAAATTGAGTAGAGCTGCAAATGACACTGATTATGATAATTCTGGTGCAGGAAGGCAGGAAAACGAATGTAAACCATCAATAATATACATGTAATATTTCACAATTTATGAGTTTCTTAATCATGATGCAAGTCCAGAAACTAATGGAAATGACATGAAGACAAGTGAGGTGGACATGTTGGAACATTCAATTATAAAGCAGTAACATTTACTGCAATATTGCTGTACAGAATTGACACAGGAAGCTGTTTTGCTAAACAAAATGACTGAAATAAGATTTGTATGGACTATCAGAGTCTAGCTGAAAAGCATGGGTAACAGTTCTGCCTCTTACGAGCAGCAATACTTAACACCAACATATAAGAAATACTTCTCGGTTGTCACTACATACATTATTAAAAACACACACACAGAATGCAAACAGCTGGATGGTGCCTGACTGTGTACTAGTGCATAATACAGTTCAGTACTGTTGCAGCTGAAAGCCACACCACGGTTAGTCAAAATCAGCCTCCATAACCAAGATACCATTGTAAGTTGCAAGAAACCAACCATGCATATCACCTGTGTTAGTATCTTGTGGGAAGAAAGAAAACACACCTACAGTAAACCCAAAATGTTACTGACCGTGAATTGAGAGAGGAAGCTTAATACTGAAAACTGGGAAAATATGTTAATAGCTCATACATTACATCCTTATCTACTACTTGTACCATGCCTCTGATCCTCCTTCAGTATATTTGCAACATATGCAGAACACATGGGTTTGTCCCAACCACAAACCTGAATACCTTGTAATGTGATTGGTTTTCAATTACCTTTTGGATAAACAAATAACTGCTAAGGTTATATAAAGCCAAATGTGATGGCTGTGGATGAATGGTCCTGCAGAAGCTGTAACAGCTCTTCTTTAGCATACTATCCAAACATTCACTTGCAGTGCATAAAACCCTTTGCCAGGTAAGCTGTCTCTGCTGGAGAGGAGAATCAGGCATTTCATAAATGTGAACCTGATGTAGTACCAGTGGTAACATATCTTTTTTTTTTAAAAACATCTTATTATGATGATTAAACTGAGAATGAGATCTTTACAGCATGTAGTGCATGAAAAAAACCGTACTTTCAAAACCAAAGGGAAGGCAGAATTTGCTAAACCTAGGTTCAGATAATATGATAATGTATTAAACAATATATATGGTATAAGAATATGTACTGGACTAATGCAGCTGTGAATGAGATCCAGTCTTTCCAAGGTGATGAAACTTCCAAATTCAAGGGATGAGGAATGTTCGAACATGCAGGGCAACAAGTAACATCTCATGGACTATGTTCCACGCACTTCATTATTAAGCCAAGTTTCAAAACCAAACAGTCAATATCTTTACCCTATTTTCTTTCCATGAAAGAGAAGAGCTTATCACCATTGTGATGTATGGGACTCCCTTCACATTTTGAACCTGGTCAAGGACTTCCACGAAACTTAGAACGTACAAAAGGCCATTACAGGATACCCAAATATTGTACTTGTGAGTTTTACAGTTCTAACAACCTGGCAGACACACAAACTTGTGAGCTTACAGCAACATCACCTCCACTTTCATGTAAGATCCTGAAATTATGTGTGACATCAGAGCCTCAAAAACCACAACTTTTATAAAGGCAATTTTCTTACATAGCATGTAGGAACAACATGGTTGCTGCATGAACATAGTCTTCAGCCTGACAACAATAATTAAGGAACTGCAAGAGGTAGGCATGCGAAGTCTAGTATGCAGATGCACACACACCATTCCTACAAATTCTGTGTAAAATACTGTTCGTAAGTCAAAAATAAGGAACATGACTGCCTACAGTGCAAGATTTCGACAATTTTAACTCAAACCAAATCCAAACTTCTTATTTTCAAGGAGAAGACATTACCAATAATATCAACAACACATTTACAGCTGCAGGTAGTAAAAAATTCTAAGTCAACTAGGATTTGAACATATGACCATCTATGAATATGCACAAGTTTAGTGTGTGAACGTAGTCAACTAATCTGTATTTTACTGTTGGATTATAAATTAAAATTTCCTCAACATGCCATTAACTACACATGATCTGTAGGACTGGAAATATGTGCAACATGAAATTAAGTATTACAAAAATGAAATTATGGGTTCCATTTTTAATACTGCAAGTTTAACTAGGCCTAATACTGGGTAGGGTCAGTGTATTAACAAGACTGCAAAATAACTGTTTTATATATACACATGTATAAATATAACATATAATTGTACTGGAACACAGTGGAGACAAAAACAATGTACAATAAAAACTAGAAAAAGGGTGTTGAATACAACGCCCCTTTCTTCATTTCATTTTGTAGTTTAAAATCCACAATCAAGGTCAATATTCCTTCCAAATATTTCACATTATTTATTCCAGCTGGCAAAAACAGCCTGCATCATAAACAGCTATGTGTACTGAAATACTTATAAGCTGAAAGTTCATCTTATAACAGGCTACAGAGGCCCAGAAGTGCAGCAGAGGTATAGCTTTACTCTTTCTTTAACCTCGGCGCTATATAGGGGTGGGTGGTCAACGCCACACCCCGGTGGCTTTACCCTAGGGAAAGACCCGGCACCCATTGTATAGGAGGCTGGGTGGGCCCCAGTGCTGGTCTAGACGGGTGCAGAAAATCTCGCCCCCACCGGGATTCAATCCCCAGACCGTCCAGGCCGTAGCGAGTACCTATACCGATTGAGCTATCCTGGCCCACCATAGACGCTGAAAGCCCTTCTTAATTCAGCCAGAGGCTAACTTTCGAATTATGTTTGCCTGCATGATTTTACGTAATTATACACAGTCCATAAAAAATGAATCTACCATGCAGTGAGTCAACCTTTACAAATGTTCTAATTCAGAGCCACTGACACATCATACACATACACACTGGGAAGTAAATGTACTTGATGTTAAGCATTTTAGTATAACTGTGTATAAAAGTTGATTTAGATCTCACAGTCTTAAAATCATATAATCATACACCACATGAAGTCTAAAGCTCAACGTCAAGTGATTAACAGAAATCTATGTACAAAAACTATTTTCTACAGGCATAAAAAAATTTGTGGCAACAATCAGCTCCACTTTACACAAAATTAGGCAATCAAAGGATATACATATTGTGTGCACTTGGCAATTTGAAGGTCTTTCTTCTTTTTTTTTTTTTTAACCTTCTGCACAAGAACATGAATGTTTTACAGCCATTCTAATTTAATTAATTATATTACTACAAGTCTCATTTTATACATACACAAGCCACTGTTTGCACGACAACATTCTGGTGGAATGAAATATTTTAATATGATTTCCTAAACAATGAATATAATTAAGACTTTTCTTTAAAAAAAAAAAAGTCATAAACCATACTGCATGATTACATACTGACACGGCAGGTAAGCTATCGTGTATATTTGCTAACAAGATACAGTCCCTGTACATGCCATGGCGTATATGGAGAAGTGGAGATATAGCTCCACTCATTTTTAAACTCAGTGCTAGATGTGAGTGGTCAGCTACAAGCCCCATCTGCTGTATCTCCAGGGAAGTGTCCCGCTCCTCATACCCACTAATAGAGACTGGGTGGTATACGTATTCAGTAAACAATTACTTAAAAGCCAACAACAATCTCTCCCTTGTGGTCACTAGAATGTTCTTCCAATGCCTCTAGATTTGGAAACTGCTTGTTACATTCACCACATTTATAATGCTTATTATTGACATGAGATGCAACATGTTCCTTCAGAGACTGTGTGTCTGAGTATCTTTTCGAGCAAAAAGTACAGTTGTAGGGTTTCTCACTCATATGCATAACAATGTGTTTCTGAAGATTGCCACGCAATGAAAATCTTTTCAGGCATATGTCACACTCATAGGGTTTGTCTCCTGTGTGAAGTTTCTGATGATTGATGAGGGCCTGACGATGTCGAAACTCCTTACTGCACACATCGCACTTGTATGGCTTCTCTCCAGTATGGAGAGTCTGATGACTTTTTAATGCATGGCGCAAGGCAAAACCCTTACCACATTCTGTACACTGAAATGGTTTTTCCTTTGTATGTACCAACATGTGTGTTTTCAGATTACCGGCTTGAGTAAATCTCCGATTACAAACCTCACAGACGTGAGGTCTAATGCCACTGTGAATCATACAATGAGTTTTCAGAGTATCTGCATGGAAGAATCTCTTTTTGCACATTTTACACTCATGACTCTTCTCCCCTTTGTGCTTTACAGAATGTAATCTTAAATTAGAGGCCTGCAGGAACCGTCTGCCACATATTTCACATAAATAAGGTTTCCCATCTGTGTGTACCAGTCTGTGTGTCTTCAGTAAGTTGGGATGATAGAAACTCTGGCCACAAATATCACACGAACATGTCTTGGGTTTATGCTTGTATGAATGTTTCTGCACACCAGCAAATGTTGGGAATGACTTCCCACATTCTGGACACTTATGTGGCCACTCACTTGAAGAGTTCCCTAAACCAGCTGCAGCATAATGACTTGAGAAGTCCTGTGAACTGTAGGAAATACATATATTTTTTATTATATTAGAAGGAGAGGCATAACATACAAGCTAGGAATGAGGAAACTAGAAGTGCACTGACTTTACTGAGTAAATCTTTACTTTAAAATTATGTGGTTTCATGGTATATGCATAAAATTAATTTAATTTACACCCACAAGAAAAGTATGGTCTTCCCTGTGCCAATTATCATGGGACTCATAAATTCTCAACAGCATGATGTGCAGATCTCTTATATTGAATTACTGAATTTCACCCATTTTTCAAACAATACATGGGGAAAGTACAGACAGAAAGTCATTGAAGTCCCTATGTAAAGTACTGCTTTCACTTCACCAATATCCACGAAACTCAACAATGGCAAAACGTTAATGCTTAATGTACGACATTCATCATTGACATGTAGCCAAATTCTCCTGCACTGTAGTTATTAAGCCTTCCTTACACATCAAAAGTAACACCTTACATGGAGACAAGTCTGTCCGTGACCCAGTATCAGTGACGGGACCATTTGTTGGATTTTCATCAAATGTGCTATACTGTTACTTACAAAAGTTGTTGAGGAAGTGTTAAGTTTCATGAAAATTGGCGCAGTGACAGTCATACTTTATTCAGCAGTGTAAATTAATTTCTACCCATAATTCCCATATTTCTTGATCAATTTGAGAGAAATTTGGTACAGATCTCCACAGAACTTTATCATGAGCTTGGTGCAGACAGTCATACTTCACTTCAGGACATAAATACACTTATGCCATTGTTTTGTACATTTTTATCTTATTTGAAGGAAATTTGGTAAGAGATAAAAATGTACTGAGTGATTACGAGTTTCATGAAAACTGGTGCAGGGTAAGCTACACTTTATTTGGGACATGAATAAATTCCTTCCTTACTCTCAATTTATTTCTGAATTGGGTGAAATTCAGTGCAAGGAAATGCCACATGATGTTCAATGTGCGATTTCGTGAAAATCAATGCAGGAAATACCATATTTTTGTATATGTGCAAATAAAAGTACATTTATTCATGTACAATATTTTTTTTTACATTTTGGGAGTAATAATGCCTTGGTTTAACTATAAGTTTACTGTCGTTTGTATGAGTGTGAAACTTGGTCACTCATGATGAGGCAGGAATGTAGTTCAAGAGTGTTCGAGGGTGCTCAGGAGGATATTTAGGCCTCTGAGGGACGAGGTAATATGGGAGTGGAGAAGACTACATAATGAGGTGCTGTATGATCTGTACTTCTCAACAAACACTATGCAGGTAATCAAATCAAATGAAGAGGGGGGGGGGGCATGTGACATGTACAGGGGACAGCAGAGGTGCATACAGGGTTTTGGTGGTGGGATGTGAGGGAAAGACACCACTTGGAATACCTAGGCATAGATGGTGGAATAATATTAAAATGTATCTTCAGTAAGTGGAATGGGGGGCATGGTCTGCATTGATCTGGCTCAGGATGGGGACAGGTGGCTGGCTCTTGTGAATATGGCAATGAACCTTTGGATTCCATAAAATGCAGGGAATTTCTTGGCTAGCCGGCAACCTGTTAGCTTCTCAGGAAGGTTTAATGTTAGTCCTCCCGATTATTCTCAGGAAGGACTCTGCTCCATGAGTTGGTTATGAATGCCTTGGTAAAGTCTGTAGTCTATGATACAGAGTACACCATTTTAAATTTTCTGAAAGATTACACTGGCTCTAGAAGAAATAGGCTGTAAGGAACTGGACTGAACTGGTCATCATCTTGTTCTATGGTAGGTTTTCATACTGACAATGTGGAACCTTCAAGTTCTGTTACAAAACCTGGTTCAGCATTCAGCTGAGACTACTCACTACATGGTGAGGGGTCGCTGTAACTTCCACACTGCAAACATTAGATTTACTCAAGATCTCGGGTTGTCACAACGATGCTTATGTAGATTCCAGTCTTCTGGGATACGACTCTGTGTAGATCAGTTAGAATGAACCAACCTTTGGGAGAAACTTAATGCATTCCTTTGTTTCATCTTGAATGTCTCAGTACAGCCAGCGTATTTATACTGACTAGTTGAGTGGCCACTGCTCATTTAAAATACACACAGCAGTGCTAAGTAGGTAGTCTCAACTGAACACTGAACAGAGTACAGACACATAGTTACAAACACACAAAATGCATTTGCTTGAAGAAACTTATGATGGATAACACATGCACAGTATACTACAAGTAAGTGCAATGAGAGCAAAATAGAAGTCAGAAGTCACTTGACCAAACGAGGATGTAGCCTGGGGAAGGTTATGTTAGTTTAACAACTTGATACTCTGTCTGCACACCTTGATTGTGAACAGCTTGTTCACAGAACCTTGGAACTAGACAGCCTTTGAAATCATAAAAGCTCTATTAACATATCCAAATATAATGAAAAAACCAACAAGAAAATAGTAGAATAAACACCACAGTAATACCAAACATTGTTTTTAAGTGGGCAAACTCCCGCTTTGTATATGGGAGGTCCCAGGTTCAAATTTCAGCTCAGAAATCAGCTACCCTGGCTTTCATTTGTTACTCATCCATCTGTACAAACAAATGCTCAGGGAGTATGGCTGATGCACAACAGAACAGAACTTAGCCACATATACTTCATATTACTGGAAAGGGATGGGGTCTGCGTGCTGTCAGAAAGGCAAGCGACTACTGATCTGCTTTTCTGAATGTTCTTTTGTGGGAAAATATTCAGTTAACTGGATTGTTGCCTGATACCACCAACCACTTCCAATTGACTTAAATGTGCCACTCTATTTTGCATCAGTTATACCTCAATTTAAGGTGTGACTACATTATGTCCAACTCACTATCCACCATCACCTTACCACTGGAAGCCAAAGTAAGCCACTGACAGTGTCATTAAATGAACCACAAATAGACAAAGAAATAAAATATCAGAAAAGATGTGTACTTTCATGTTAAGATGTCTGTTTTGTTCATTAGGTCTACCACAAATCACTGACAACATCATACACAGTTGAGCGGACAGCATTCTTCCTGCATTTGGGAGGTCCTGGGTTTGATCCTTGACACTGGAGGCTGGCTATGAGTGACTGTAGACAGCAACATAAATATGTTGCAGAATTTTCCACCAACAAAATGGCATGCTAAATGTTTACCAAATTATTTTCTCACTTACAATGAGACAGTGGCGAATCCTGATCCGGAAGTCAGGTCATGTGGAAGGGTTCAGAATGCCTTCCAATCACCCCTTCCCACCTCCACAAAATTAAGAGTCAATTGTCCAATATTATACATGACGATGATGATGATGATAACAATAAATGAGAACACAAATGTAACCACATAAAACTCATTCATTATCTGCAAAAGACAGAAAACAAATCTTAAATTCTTACCTGATATATTTTGTTCATTTGAAATGAAATTCCGCTCTCCTATTTATTGATGTAAATTTTGCAATGACCAGATCGTAGAAGTTGGGGGTTTTCTTCAGCTCTGCAAGTAAGGCCTTCTCTATTGACAGGAGTGACAGTTGACTCAATCTGTCTTGACCTTGGGTGGAGTGAAGGTATGTCCTGATTCTCCAGAGGGCTGTAAAACTTTGTGCAGCGGAGGCTGTTATAGCCGGGATGGTAGAAATTAGATTTGCTAATTTGTATGTTTGTTCAAAGGCAGTGGCCATACTGCTGCCATGCAACCACTGCAGAACTTCGTAAGGGGATTTCCCTTTTATATCTTCTGAACCATAAAGCACCATTAATTCATTCTTCAGCAAAGCAGTGTCAAACTCACCCTCATATACTCTTATCAGTTTGCTTATAAGGTGATCAGGAAAGTTGGACTTAAGTTTGTATACATCAAATTTCTCACAATTCAGTAGGCCAAAAAATTCCATTTTTTCAATGTTTGAGAATCGTACTGTCAAATTATTGACTAAGTTGTCCATGATTTCATAAAACAGCATTCCGTACTTACTCTCCACTGAATCTACCATACTGAATTTCAATCTCTTGATTTCTCTGGGCTGTGCCAGGTCATTTGAGGACTTCCACAGAAGTTGAAACCCTGTATCTCGTTCACGGCGTAAATATTCTTGAAATTCATTTATTTTGGTGGCACAAAAAATCACATCCAGAGGTTTTGTTTGCAATACATTATACAAAATATCTGAAGAAGCAAACACTGAAGAAAACAGCTTAAGTAGGAAGATTGTTTCAAATTTTCTTAGGAATTTCCTGTATCCAATTGCTGCCATTTTGTCATTTGCACTCCACACATCCTGCATCACTATATCTTCAAAATATTCTATAATTAAGACTCTGTGCTCATCAATCATGTTTACCAAGCAAGAACTAAAGGACCACTCTGTCAGTGCGAAGGATGGAATTTTCCTTAAAAGATGTTCTGTCAAGGTGTACATTCCCCTTCTTGAATGTGATGTGAAGGTGGCAATTCCATTTAAACTGGCAAAAAATACCTTGCATTCTGGAATATTGTTAAGGCTCTGAGACAGAACAAGATTCAATATGTGTGCATAACAGTGCACGTGGAGGGCGTGTGGACATGTTTCTAATACTTTTCCCTGAAGACCATGCAAATTTCCACTCATTACTGATGCTCCATCATATGTTTGGGCTACAAGCTTTGATTTAAGATTGAACTTGGAAATTACACTTTGTGCATGATTAAAAAGACCATCAGAACATCTGTTGGTACTCACATCAGTAAAACCAACAAATCTTTCCTCAATTTTGCCTTCATGGATGTACCTTAATACTGTAGATAACTGTGAAACTGTTTCAGTATCTGAAGCCTCATCCAACATAATAGCAACAAATGGAGCATTCTGAATCTGTATTGTAATTTCATCTAGTACCACATCATGGATTGACTGTATCAAGTCATTCTGAATGGCAGATGATGTTGCACTGAATACAGTGGCTGTTTCTATATGATCTTTCAGAACAGTGTCATACTCTTTAAGAAGCTGCAACAATTCTATGTAATTGCCTCTGTTAAGAGATGAGTCAGATTCATTGTGACCCCTGAAAGGCAGCTCCTGGTTTACCAGGTGGCAGGTCACGTCAATTAGCCTTTTCAAAACTTCTCGGTTCTTGCAAACCATTTTATTGTGTTTTGAATTTCTAAACTTACGCTGACTGTCAAGTGTCTCATCAGTTCTTTGCTGCCTGAAATGCAGAAGATCCAGCATACACTGCAGATGTGTTACAGAAGATCTGTGTTTTTTCTGCGATGTGCATAAGCTGTTCAGCTTGTCAAATCCTGCTGAACTCCAAGCACTGTCACCTTTCGAAAACAGTAGGCATGGCCAACAAAACAACTTGTTCAGATTTTTGCAGCCACATAACCATGGGTACAGGTCATATTGGGAAACTTGAAAATTTCTTGTATATGTATCTCTTTTGTCCTTGTGTACACTCTTTAGGTTACATAATGGGGGGCAGGGGCGTCCATCCTTTATTATCTTCAGTTTCTCTGCTAGACTTCTTCTTGAGAATGGTGTCTCTAGTAAGTCCTGAACCACACTTTTATCACCTTCGCACACATCTATTCTTCAGGGGAAGGGTTAGTGAAGAAGAAAATAATTTAAAATTAGTTCTCTACATCACACTACTGCATACTTATAAAACCCTACAACACAAAACAAAACTCACTTTGTCTGTATTTCAGTGATCACTTGGAACAGAACTGAGCTTACACAATACTTTCATGGCTAAAACACTTTGTTAAATTCCAACTTGGAAACAATGGGAGAATTTCAATATGATAAACACAAATTAATTCTACAGAAATGTACAAAGGCAGTGTATGACAGTACTGCCTTCCAGGTTGGGTGGCACTTTGACTGCAAGACCATGATCCTATTGTGAAAACAGCCATATTCTTCGAATTCTTAGACCAAAATTTAATCCTGAACAATATTCCTCCATTCCCTTTACTTTTTAAAGTAATACTGTGATGTATTCATGGAGACTGATGTTCAAATATTATTAAAATGTTACAATTTCATTTTTTCATTAAAAAAATCAATCATGTATCAGCAAGACACAATAAATGTAGAAGATAAAATAATTTGAAATAAATACATTCTTAACAACAAGAAAAGTGATTTGAAGTTTCTACCATGTTACTGTTGAGGAAACTGGTCTTCTAGGTTTCTGCACAATGAGGTTGGACAACTGCTGCTTGACATTTCAAAGAAACATACACATACACCTTCTGGGTTTTATGTTTTTCTGACCATGGATCCCTGTATAATCTTGTAAATAAAGCCAACTTGGTGCAAAATTTTTCTTAGTATGCTTATTTCTTTTCTCTACATGTTTCAGGTGACTATGTGTCCATCTTCAGCAGAAACAACTGTACTTATGTGACACTTGGTACTTGTTATTCTGTATGGATGACTCCTGATGATAGGCACATAGTCACACGAAACAAGTGGAGAAAAGAAATAAACATACTAAGAAAAATTGTATACCAAGTTGGCTTTATTTACAAGATCTGGGTTATAAGTCAATTCCCAGACTCATAAACCTGAAGATGCAGGCAGTATGTGTTTAAAAATGTCAGGAGGCAATTACCTAAACACAAAGCACAATAACCCAAAGACCAGGTTCCTCAGTACAAAAACACATATGGAATGAATAACATCTTTCAGCTTTGTATTGTTTCCAGTGAGTCTCACATAATTAAGGTGCGGACAAGCTGCATCTTCTGTCTTCTCTTCACTCACTTTCCAGCTTGTTACGCAAGCAATGTGAAAATATAACTGATTATCCCTGCATTATGCTGCAGGATACCACACACACTGTCTTATCTCTGTTTCTCTCTCACTCTCCCTCTCACTCACACATACACACACACACACACACACACACACACACACATGTGCAGCAGGAAATTCTCCACATGCCAACCCTTTTGGGATGCAGTACAAACATTATACATAACACAGTAATTTTCAAGAAAAAAAGGTTTACAAGTTTTTTTGACAGAGAAAGGACATCACTGCTTCCATTTCAGTGGTATGGTGGCACAATACTAGCCATACCAGAGAATTCGCCACTGCAATGAGACTGTCTTTGAAGCAGAATTCAAACTTTATAAGACAGTCACAAAGTTATGGAAATTACTGTAGAATAAATGTACATATTTTAGTGGTTTATGCTAATATTTGTAAAACTGTAGTGATAAACCATGTTCTGTGTAACATATAAATCTTCTTTCACTAATGTCTGCAGGATACACTACACAACTGTATACAGTACATGTGGTAGTTATCTGCCCCTTAAGCCCTGGAATGTAAAATTTATAAATAAAACATATAATTTTAACACATAGCTCTATCCTGAAAAATATTGTCATCCTTAGAATCAACACATGGACAGTTACAATATTTTACATTTCTATAAATATGAACCATCCTATGCAGTCAAGTGATATATCGCCATCCTCAGCGAGGCATTAATACAGATATACAAGAATAACACAGAATTTATATATACAATGTTAAAAATGATTACAAACGATGCAGGGAACAAATATTATTACATTTTGAAAAAAGTCACAGTCTTCTTTATGCCCACTTCTAACCTCTAGAAACAAAGCCTAGGTTAGTAGTCCAATACTTTCCAAACACCGATGGAAACAATATTGCTTGCTGCCACTGAATCTCTGCTGTAATCTTACATTAATATTACCAGACCTACTACAGAAACTAAGAAATCTCTACATTATTTGAATAAATTTCTTTCTTAATTCTACTTGGGTTTTGTAGGTACAGCTTCACATTTACCAAGAAAGTCATGTTTCAAAGAAAAATAGGAACAAGATAAAGAAAATATATCACAAAATTGATATAATATTATACCTACCTGTCTCTATCTACATTAGCCTTCTGGTCCTCAAAGTTTCCTTCAATATCTGCATCAGCTTTCTGGTCCTCACATTTTACTTCAACATCTGGTTCTACTTTCACTTCTACTAGTTCCTGGGGATCAAGCTAGAATGAAACCACCACCAATCAGCAATCTAACTCCATACTGTGTAATCAAGGTTAATAAGGCTAAAGAGCTATGTCATAAATTCTTTATACTTTTTTATGTAGCTTCAAATTATGTTATACTAACAACTTCTTATCACACATTTCAGTGTAATTCAATAAAAAATAACAACATATTGCATAACAGTAAAGAGCGGTAAACATGGAACCTGCACAGTGGCTTGTTACATTCCTTTTATTAAAATCACAAAACACATAATTTAAAAATTTATCATCTATTCCCATACCAAGCAATATACAAAATTCTTTCATGAGTTTATGTAATGACAAAACAGAATACGACAATAAAAAGTTTTTAAAGGGAAGCTGAGATGCTTTCTGTTACAACAACCACTTTGCTCAATAGACAAATATACGTCATGTTAAACATGCTTGATGTGAGTTTGTAAGTGAAAGAAGAGTTGATGAATTGTCATGTATTAATTTAGACACTGTTGGTGCAAATGTGTTATATAATTTTAGTAAGGTTATGTTTAGTTATGATAAACTGTGACTGCTTGAATTGACCTGTCCCATGTCATACGTATGACTGAACTGGATGGACAATAAACTAAAC
>Ga0123357_10003685_pt1 | contig 17686 bp, 13 predicted proteins | sample TergutEmb28metaG_FD_89873 | JGI IMG/M metagenome (GOLD analysis project Ga0123357, IMG submission 89873) | Embiratermes neotenicus P4 segment gut microbial communities from Petit-Saut dam, French Guiana - Emb289 P4 | ecosystem: Host-associated > Arthropoda: Insects > Digestive system > Gut ... | reverse complement strand
CTACTAACCTACCCAGACCATGGTCACCGCGGAAATCCTCCCCTTCAGGGAAAATTCCCACGGTAGAACCGGGAATCGAACCCGGGACCTCATGATTAGTAGTCAGAGACTCTGACCACTAGATTTCCGGAAAACGCGAACAGCTGGCTTTAAAATAAAAGGGTGAATGTTAAAAAATTAGTGAAACCTAATAAGAAGGAATGTCAGGAAGTGTGTTGGTTAGCGTGTCGATATTATTCGGTTATGGAAATAAGTGTTCACAGTGCCCAGAAGAGCCGATACCAGTCGGCACGCGGTCAAAGGCGTGGGCCTGCGGCCGCCCGCTTTCTGGGATGGTGGTTTCGGATCCCGCCGGAAGTATGGATGCCTTTTCCTTGTGAGTGTTGTGTGTATTCAGGTAGAGGTCTGTGCGTTGAGCTAAATGCTTGTCAACAGGGGTCATGCCTAGTGTGGTGTCTCTGAGCGTGATCGTGAATCCTCGACAATAAAGAGGCCCTGACTCACTAGGGGTTGTCGCACCATGAGGGAAAATATTCAGAATGGTACAAGGAACTTGCGGCCGTGCTCCACTTTGAAGAGACAAAACCCGCTCTTACTACATCTTATTGCTTCTCTCCCCATATGTGATAAGTGGATCCCTGTCACCACGGCATGGCGCGTCCTCAGGTTGCGGATGGAGGAATGGTCTCCAATATGGAGGGTGGCTGCGAATATATAGAATAAACAGTTGCGGACAGCCGACGATGGGTGGTACTCCAGATTGGATTTTGGGCGAGGTGTTAACAACTCCTCACTGTAAAAACGTATCTTGTTACATACCATTTGCAATAATAGCCTAGGACCTGGACTGATACTCTGGTACGACTTAAGCAACGAAAAAGGGACATGAAATTTGTTACTTGGAATGTTGGAGCGTGAACAAGGCAGGTTCTCTTACAGCTGCAGCCCGGGAATTATCAAGATATAAATTAGAGTTAGTGATGTGTAGGAAATTAGGTGGTACAAAGGGGACACAGAACAGGGGATTATATTTTTTTCTATGGAAGAAGAAGCGGCAATCATCAATTAATTAGGAAACGGATTTTTTGTACACTACAGAATAGGTTCAGCAGTTAAGAGAGTAGAGTTTGTTAGCCATAGGGTGTCATATGTAGTTGTGAAAGGTCGCTGGTGTAATATCATTGTTTTCAATGTGCATGCACCAAGTGAGGAGAAAAGTGATGATTCAATGATTATGAGGAATTAGAGCAGATTTCTTTTTAACATTTTCGTAAGTACCATATGAAAATATTATTAAGAGATTTTAATACAAAAGTGAGGAGAGAGAATATTTTCAAACCAACAATTGGGAATGAGAGTCTACATCAGGGTTGTAATTATAATGGTGTTAGAATAGTAAACTTTGCTACATCAAAAATTCTAGGTGTTAACGGCACAAAGTTCCCGCACCAGACATTCATAAATACACCTGGACCTCTCCTGATGGATCTTCAGGAAGTAGGATGTGGGGGTATGGACTGGATCGTGCTGGCTCAGGACAGGGACAGGTGGCGGGCACTTGTGAATTCGGTAATGAACCTTTGGTTTCCATAAAATGCGGGTAATATCTTGACTAGCTGAAACCCGGTTAACTTCTCAAGAAGGACTCCGTTCCAAGGAGTAAGTAAGAAAGTTAGTATTGCTTGTGTCCCAATAACTCCAATCTGACAATGTAAAATATGTTTAAACTACCTATCTAGAGAGCTGTCAAGATTCCAAATTCAGAGAGCAAAATTGTTAGATGTGATTTTGCCATAGCAGTTACTATGAGGTGTCAGCTCTTCGCTGAGATGTGACTCCTTGTAATCTGGCAAAAGTGTGCAGACATTTCATATTATCCTGCAGCTCTGCCAACGGAATATATAAGACTCGCACTCTCAATAATGTACCCTGGTGGTGGAGACCATAGAAATTTATTGAAAAGTCGAAAACTTCTGCCAGAACAAACGACGTCACATCTAAAAAAGAGTAATCGTTAAATGTCATGTGACTTACAACTGATGAATCCCAGCAATATGTTTTATCTTACAAAGCACCAACACAACCGGGTCAGTTAAAGAACTGACACAGGTAGCAAATGTAGCCGTCCAGCTGCTCCCCTCTACAACTAGACCGCAATGCAAGGATACGTAGAAACAAAGAAAGTGCGTAAAATGTGACAACTTGTAGAAGTGGGGAAGACAACCTGAATAGCTCCTAGGCAGACGGGTTGTAAAAAATTTCTCTTGATTCTGTAGTTGACTCTCCTGTACGTAAATTAATTTCGACTTGCTCCAGTAACAGGGTTGTTCATTACATGGTTAAAATAGGAGTCAAACCACTGCTTTAATATCCCTCAAAACGAATATAACTCGAGAGGACACCTAACCCTCTACAGAGAGCACTTTAACCAACCACATATATGTTAATTTCTGACTTCATACCGTGTCCACAGTCCTAATGTCGCGCCTTACAGTCCACATGGGCATTGCGATGCGCAATGTTCATACCAACAGCCTCATAAATTCCAAATTACACAACTCTGCAATAATAAAGAAAGCACATTTTGCGGCAGGATTCATATGGCTTTCATAAACCAACACATTTCTCTCCCAGTCTTCCCTTTCCTTCTCTCCATTTCATTAATTTCTCTGTTTTTTTATTTCGTTTCCCTCTTTCATTTCCTTCCGTGTTATCGTCTGAAGTTACAACAAATTTATCATTTTTAATTCTCGCCATTGTTTAAACATGAAGTAAATAATAAAAATCCAGCTTGTCACTTCTGTTCCATAATATAGGACTTCAAATGTCGAGTACAAAAATAATTTAAAACGACTTACTAAAACGCCAAATCGAAACGTAGTGAAGTGTGAAAGTTTATAGAAGGATTTTAAAACCCCTTCTTCTGCATCCTGCAATAGATCCGAATTTCCTATAGTCTGTTCTGTTGTATGTCGATCTACACACTACACATGATGAAAGGCAATACGTATTACTCGTCACACAACAACGACATTTTGTCCCATATTACTACGAGACAGTTCTTACCCCATTATTATTTCCTCTGTATTCCATTTATTTTTGTATTTGTTTTTTCCTGTTGGCAGTGCTAATTAAATATCCCTCTACACCTTCTGCTACCTTACGGAGCACAAGAATGCATGATTAGTTTGGAAGTCGTCTCAGGACAGTGTCTTAACGGAGGAAAGAGAGACAAGGTTTGACTTCCGGGAAGAGCAGAAATATTTCTCTTCTCTCTCTCTTCCGTACTGCCCCTGCAGGCTGTTCTACCTTAAGAAAAGTGCGTTATACTGTACACGAAACTGGCCACTTATTTCCACATTATACCGAGCATAGAAATGGATGGAACTATGTTTAAACTTACTCGTGTATTTTCGTGCAGCAATATGTAATTAACCAGAGTTAAAATTTTGTCTCCGTGAAAGTGGGGTGGGTGGGTGGGTATGTCAGTTTATAGGCAGTGTCAACTTCATATCGTACTGCATTTTTTACCTTGAATATTAAAATCTAGTAAGATGTTACGCTAGTCGACTTGTAAATAGTTACCGTTATTTCGAAGTATTCTTATACCTTTCTCTTCAAAGTAACATTTCAAGAAATGTTACTTTGCTTTCTTTGTAAATACTGTCAAATATGTTAGTATTAAAAACTAACTTGTATAATATGAAAGTCTCAAACGTATTGTAAATTTAAGTTTAGGAGTTTTATTTGTACCCCACATGGATTTCCCTAAAAGTGTGAAATAATTATGCAAATATGACGCCAATGTTATTTACCGGGGCAAATTAATATAAAGTGGGCTAATTCTGATTTCTTACACGAACTGAATCGCTTAATAGCCGGGCAGCTATAACAAAACTAATTCGGTTTTTATCTTAAAATAATGTACCCGCAGAAAAAATGTAATTTTTTATTTTATTTTTCATTTTGTTTTACATATGCCAACAGTAGATTGTGGCGAACAGCTCAAGTGCTTCCCTTAGCTGGACAAACAGGAAGGCTGGATCACCTATCCTTTACATGGCAACAGCAAAAGAGCTAAAACTGCAGGAAACTGTTGCTATGTAACAAAGGTAATTGCTGACTAATGATGAGAATATGTGTGGGGGTTTTGTGAAGCGGCAGTTGAACAGGATTCTTTTCCGAACCTCCGATGAAAGCAGACGCGTAGGAAGTGGTTAAAACTGTACGGCTACGAGATGTGGGTTTCGCTGCTGATTTTGATAGTGAAAGTTGAGCGTAGATAACTTCATATAGAACGAAATCAGAGTGTGTAAAATTGCTCAGTGATGTATTTATTTTTATTTGTTTTTTGCCCTTTTTAAAATTTTTTCAATTGGACAGTCGCAGTAATAAAAGGCACCATGCGGCCCATTTCACCCTCACTTTGATGCACTTGCTGTAGACAAACAAATTATGTGTGCAAAACATGCACGGTTTAAAAACGTTGTGTTTCTCGAAGCATCTCGCTTACACATACAAAATGATTATTGGTACTTTAGCCCTTAAACCGGCTGTTTTCAGAAACTGACCTCTTTAATCAGAAGTCCAGAACGCCTGTGTTTCGACCACTGATTTCATTCGTCATACCAGTGACCGAAAGTAACGCTGAGACGAAGCGAATTCATTCCACGCGTCTGACACAAGGGTCCGTAGGTCATAGCTGTTTCTGGGAAGGAGGACAGGGAGGACAGGGAGGACAGGAAGGTTGCATACATGCATGCATACATTGTCCTCTTCACCTCACTCTACGCATTCTCGATGGGGTTCATATCAGGCGCTCGCCTTGGCCAGTCAATGAGTTCGACTTCGGCCTGCAGCAATAGAAATTCGTGAACAACATGAGAATCATAAATGGTGGAGTGGCCTTGCTGGAAATGGATTAAACCATCGGGATACAGCATTCGTACAGAGGTCACCATTACGTTCTGCAAAATGTGCTTATAAAGAAGGCCGTCTAGGTGACCCTCTATAAGATGGGTCATTCCAGCCCCTTCACGGGGGATCCAGCCGCAACTGTGAACATACACACAACAAAGGCGTTTGCAGTTAAATATATACTGACAGTTGTAACCCTCTTCCCGAAGTCTGTAAACGAACACCGGCCCTTCAATTGCTGAGCTAAATGTAGATTTATCACAGAATATGAATGTATCCCAGGTGCGAACCACATTGCTCTCAGCAAATGCTAAAAGGTAGAGTTTATGTTCGTTAGTGAGAAGCTACTTTACCGCAACTTGTCGTGCCTGAGAGCTGTTTCCTTAAATCTCGAAATAACCACGCTTTTTTTTGCCCAGGAAAGCCAGTATCAGTTTTAATATCCCTTGCACTGACGAAAGGATTTCTTTGAGTTTCGGCAACTAACTCATCATCCTGAGCTGGGCTGGACACGCGCAATATCCCAGTTCTTCTGCGCCTTCCACAACTTGCCCATCCTTCCGGGATTTCTGCAGACTTAGGGACACCGTACAGTTCACCTCCCCAGCAAGAACGATGACGCGTTCGCGAATAGATCTGTCATCGTGATCTGTCGTGATGAGAATGAAGAAGGAACACTTGAACTTCATACCCCAGCGCTGACACAATGCGAGTATCGGCATTTTTACTGTTATGACAGTATTTGTCGTGAAGAGGGATTCGACCTACCTCAACTAAAGGTAATGACCATTGTCATCGACAGGTCAGTTTTCGTCTGTGGGTAATCCCGTACCCTCACTTTTCATCCTCGACCAGCCATAGGTAAAATATCTCTTTTGATTCACGGCTCGAACATAGTGAATTAGCAAAATGAAGTTGCCGAAGACATTTATTGCGTGTGGCAGAAAAATGAAAGAGACCTTACTTAATTTAATGAGATATCCTTTTGTAAAATTGTTCTAAAATCATATAACAATTTTTATCAAATAATGTGGGCTTTTTTAAATAACGTATTTAAATAAATATTTTTACAACGATTCCTAAAATAGGGGTTAGGCAGACTTCATCCATAATTTTGATTATGCAGCAAGGTATAGTTTAAAATAACCAACATAAGCTCGGCATTATCTTTGATTTTATTACTATTAAAACATATGCTTTTCGGTTTTCACAACCATCATCAGCAGTGTAGTCAGTAAGAATTTTAAAAATGCATATTTTAATTTTTTTTTACCTACTAGAAGGCCTCACGGAAGAACAATTACGAACTTGTTTCGTAAGCTAAAATTTAGCTGCACTGTCCCAACAATACTTCACTCCCCCACCCTACTCCTGAAACAAGGAGAGAGCAAATTCACCTTCGGTCCAGAATACCTCCTTTCCATAAATGTTTCAAATCGTGCAGCCACGTGTCAGACAGATGTCGTGACCCGGTACGGCCCACACGCACCAACGAGATTCACATGCCTAGTTCAAGTCCAATTCGAACCCGAAGCCTCTAAATCAGAATGTCGGTAAACAAAGAATAAAAAATAATTATGGAAAGATGACAGAAATATCTGCGTCACTCGCATTTCTAACCCTGCCAATGGAGCACAGACAACTTTTAAAGCGTGTAATTAAATAATGGATGTGTTGCTGCACGGTTTGAGTGTTTGTGAGTTTAAAACATATTAAAAAATATATGCATGTCGAAAGTGGGACTTTTCTTCAAATCACACTCAACGACGCACCACAGTCGGTAGGACTCCTCTAGACGAGTGATCATCTCGCCGCAGAGACCTCTACCTGACAACACACAATAATCATAACAGACAAACATCCATGCCCGAGGTGGGATTTTTTATTGTTCGTATATGTTTACATAAGTTCTTACATTATGGAGCGCGTTGGTCTCCTATTGGGTTACTCGTGATCGTAAACATGAAAAGATGCAAGACTGTATGGGTACTTGGAAATTGAAGCGGGTAGATGCCTCTTGGGATGATCACTCGGATTGGAAATCCTAAGTACATTCACTACTCGGTTCACTTCCCGGGCCTTGACACTACAGCATTATTCTGCTATTATGTGTATCTGGACCTCCGTCACTGTAGTCACAACTAGTATGTGGTGTCTAGTACTGTGAGGAAGTTCGCAACTCTCCTATGCCTGCTTGGTGATTAGTACATTTTCCATTTAGATCGTCTCAGGAAGTCCATTAAGTCGTGTAGCGTCAGGCCTCGTTGGTGGTTTATTCGGATTGTTACAAATCGGGATAACACCCATAGTACCGCACGTTGACGTTGCGGAGACCAGAGGTAGAATTGAGGACGCAACAGCCATTCGTTCGGGATTTTCGCCGGGGTTGTGCGCAACATCCTTGCTATAACCTTCCTTATCCATTCCCACACTGATTGACCGTCTCCACACTCAGACGGTGCATGAGAGTATCTTTGTTTTCACAATTATTGCAATTGTCTGTAGGGGACATTTTGATCCAGTGCAGTCTCTCATTCGTCGGGAGGATGTCGTGTATCGTCCTGTACCACACAGCTTTGTCTGCTTATGATATCGGAGCTGTTGTTAAATTCTTCGATATTTTCAGCCAGTCTGATTGTGGCGACATCCTCGCGATTCGCATTTCCAGTGGGGTGAAGGACGCGTTGTGTATCTTTTTAGCGTTGTATGTAGGCGTTTCTTATAAGCCTTTGCCGATTCCGATCCTCCTTGACCTCCTTGGTATTTAAGCCACGTCTACGATGTAGCTATGTAAGTAGTCCAGTGACGCTGGTATTCTGTCTGGAAATGTGGGGTTTTCGGTCCGGGTGTGTAGGTTCCATTTCTTCAGCAATCCTGTAGTGAGTGACCCATCTCGCTGACTCTGTGCTTGTATTCGTTATATGAATAGTGCTCTACTCTTCGCCAACACATTCACGAGGTCCCACCCCCTGTCCATCTTCCCACGCTGGAGTGTGGATACGGGAATTCTGAATATTTCCCCTCGCCATATGAACGATGATAACGTTGTGTTAAGCTGTCGTATGTATTCGGCCGGTGGAGGGTATATCAGAGCTGCATGCCATATTTTGGTCAACAGATAATCATGTACGAAATGTATCCTTCTGTCTAGGCTCAGGTCTCTGTAGTATGTGTCTTGAGCAAAGGCGCGCACTCGTGTGGTGACCGTAGACCAGGTCTCATTAGCAGGTGTGTTCACTTTGTAAAGTGGAATACCAAGATTTTGGCATCAGTATGATATGGAATATCCATTATCTGTGTTGTCGTGTCCCATGTACCGAGCGCCAATGCTCGGGATTTCCGCATATTGACTTTCGCGCCGGTTGCAGCCTCGTAGATGAGCGGGGTTTCTTGCAGCTTTCGGACACCCGCCGGTGAGGTCAAGAATATGGTGACATCATCGGCGTATGCAATTACCGCCGTTTTTGCATGTCCCCATCGGATCTGAATGCCCTTGATTTCTCTTTCCTGTGTCCGGATTAACGGGTTTACGCACAGCGCAAATACCTGCATGCTTAGTGGGCATCCTTGTCTGATGGAACTATGTATCGGGATCAGACTGGATCTAAATCCATTTATCTGCACTTCCGAAGCCGCTCTGTTGTACATTCCCATTATGTGTTGCAGGAACCAGTCAATAAATCCGTGGGCGTGTAACATTGTCAGCAGGTATGAGTGCAAAATTTTTGTCAAATGCTGCACTGAAGTCAATGGACACAATGCATAATGGAGTCTTCGTTACTTCGGCATGAGCGACAACCTCTCTCACTATGGCCACCGCTTCAAATGTGGAGTTTCCCTGTATACCGCAATGTTGGTTCAAATGAAGTATTGCTGCTAAACACGGTATAATCTTTTCGCTATTATCCGTGCCAAGATTTTGTAGTCGGTGTTCAGTAACGTCAAGGGTCTATAGTCATCAACATTCTTGGGGTGTGCATTCTTCGACAAGCAGACAATGAGCCCTAGTAGTTGCCTAGCCGTTGTTCTGCCCTCTATGTACATATGATTCATTATCTGTAGTAAGTCGAGTTTTAACACATCCTAGGCTGTCCTAAAGAACTCAAAGCAAATTCCATCATGACCTGGGATTTGTACGCTTTCCCTTTTGTTATCGCATGCCGCAACTCCTCCAGGGATATGGATTCTTTCAAAGCTGCGTTCATTTCAAGCGAGACGGTTTGTATTCCAAAGTTGACTTACGCTCCTCTCATCTATCTGAATGGGTTGGAATTTTGCATGAAACCATGTCGAGAAGACCTTCATAGTTGACATTGACGATGTCTGTAAAGTGCCATTATCTTCGTATATCTGCTTTATCAGGCGACGGTCTTGACGCTTCCGTGTTTTGAGGAGATGATGGAAGAAAGTTTCTTCACTCATTATTCTATCCTGTTCTCCTGTGTCCACTAGTAACCACTGACGGTGGATACTGTTGAGACGTATGGTTTTCGCTTTAAGTCTCCTCATTGCAAGCGTTTTTGACGTATGCTGATCAGGTTCCTGAAGCACATCATAGATGGCTGTGTAGTAGAGATTCTCCATCTTGATCCGGTAGTTGTTTCGCTCCGTGCCTTTACGTGTAAAGAGATGTTTTATCATACGTTTAGCATATTGATTCCACCAGTGGACTATATCGGGATATCGTGACATATGTGTCTTCCATTCTCTCCATGCCTCTTTTATCTTGTCTTGAAAGGGTAGATCGTTCAAGTATGATAAGTTCATACGCCATATTCCTCTTCCTCTATGTATAAACGGGGTTGTCATAGCCACTCTCAACAGCACCGCTAAGTGATCGGTATAGGCAGCTGCTATTGTCTCCATTCCTTGCTTTTGTCGTCGTAGATATTCTGTGACATATATTCTACCCAGTCGGGCCGCACCAGTAGGTGTGTAATGAGTATATATCTGTGTGTCTACTGATGAGTCCCAGACATCGACGAAGCAGTGGCCCTGGATGAGCTTTCCAATGTTCTGCTGCTGTTATGGTGATCAGTGCAGTCAAGGTATGATAATACACAGTTAAAGTCACCGGCCATTATCAGATCAGTCGGGGTGTACGGTATCAGATCTATTAGTTCCGTATTGAAGAAAGCTCCCCTTTCCGCACGGTTCGCTGTGCCTGATGGTACATATAAGTTTATTATTCATGTGTTGTTGTAATATGCTGCTATTCCACGTCCCATTGGTATCGTTTTATTCTATGTAGTTTTAAGTCCACTTTAGAAAGTATCGCAGTCCCTCTTCCTGTCATGCCAATGTTTTCAGTAATTTTGTAGCCCCGGATATTGATGATGTTTACATTTGTCACTTCTTGTAGAAGGGCAAAGTCTCCATCGTGTCTATGCAGAAAGTTCCCAAGCATCCGAAGTCTGGTAGATGACGCGATCCCATTAATATTTAATGTCATTACTCGGTATGTATAGCGCATGTAATAAGGAGGGCCGCAACTGATATGTAACTTCTTATTTATGTGTAGTTTTGAGCCTCTTTTGCTGAGTGACCTTTCCCTAGTGGCGGGGTCTTCTCGATCAGTCTTGAGCTTTTTCGTTCGTATGGTATTCATCTGTGAAGGTGTCGTATGTAATTACTCCATTTGTGTTTCCCCATCACTCGGATTTTCTTTCGAGTACATTCTTTCCAGTGGGATTGCCTTGCTCCCCTTGTCCTCATTGTATATGTCTTGTGCGGGTACGTCCACACACGTCGTTGTGTTGTGGGTCTTCGAACTCTCAGTGTCAAGAGGTAGGTTGTTCATTTCCTCTCCTTCAGTCGCGTGTCCGATGCCCTCTTGTGGTGGTTGAGGTGTGTCCCTGTCCATTGTTTGTGTGTCCATTTTTGTTTCTCATTGGCAGTATTCACCGACGTGGGAGAATCCACTTGCCTGGGTTGTATTACATTCAGTACGTCTATCATGTCTACCTCGTTGTGATTCTGGTGAGACGGAACTGTATCGCGCATTGTTTCCGTTTGTTGACACATCGGCCTTTGAGTTACAATATTAGCCCAGGTAGGTTTATGTATATCGTCTTGTTTTGTTTCGATTTGCCTACGACGAGGGCAGTCTTGGTTTATGTGGCCTTGTTCATTACGACCAAAACACGTGGGCGGCTGACCTTCATACGATATCACAGCTCTCGTGCCAGCAATTATCATATGCGATGGGAGGTGCTTTTTAAGGTTTGTCATTAATACGTACTCCATTATAGACTTGATATCGATACCCCTTGGAACATGTTTCTTCGTACACTTCTCTCACATCTCTATATGGTGACAGTGCCTCGCGTATTGTTTTCTCTTTTACATCAGAGGCCAAACCAACCAGTCTAATGCGCCGTATTACCATGCCAGCTAAGTTTTATTTACCAAAGACAACTCAACATTATCGTGGCGGAATTCCACACATCCTCCGGTTGCCTGAAGCACAGAGTATGGCCGGTCACTGGAATGAAATTTGATGTAAACACGGCGTCGAGCCCATCAATTTGTATCGTTCTAATGCCCGATTCCGGTAGTCGTAGACTCTCGTAAATCCAGTCGCGGATATGATGTGCCGTAATGTGCGGACTAGAAGGGTCGAATTCACAAACAGTTGTGTTTTGTCGCTCTTCCGTTGCGTCTCAGACTCAAAACAACTAAACTATCACAACACACTTCACAACACCTGCTATTTATTTGTACGATATAGAGCTGCAGATCACACACACCCGCTCTGTCGTACTACTTAAGGCAGACTGAATTCGAACCCACGATCTCAGCAGGCGAACGGCCGCGGACCCAAGCCTTAGACCGCACGGCCACTGGGATGGGCATTCTCGAACTAAGGGACAATAATATAAAAACAGCAAACTAGATGCAACAATGCTGTTTCTATATTATTGTATCAGTAATGCACGGTCACACAAACATCGAACTAAGGTAGTGTGTTTCCGAATACTACTACTATCACGCGCTGTCTCGGCTAGGCCTGCCACCTGTAAAAACAGTCCTGTCTCTTCAGCCATCTCTGGCCGCAGAGCTAGCTAGCCGTAAGCCTGGGAAAATTAATGAAGTTGAATTCATATTTTAACTCCAAATGAAGTAAATGTATTAGTGTCCTTGATTAATATATATATGGCGTGACTGATTATAATGAATGGAAGACAGAGAAACGCCACGAATGCACTAATATGGGGAAAGTCAAACATCTCGAATTATGATGGTAACTGTATGTCATGTCAGACACATCCAGACATCGACCAGACTGCGTAAACGAATGCATGAAAAAATACCATAAAACTGCATGTACAAGTATTCCTGAGGATGAACACTTGGTTGTTCGAAACATGTCGAAGACAATATAAGTGAATTAAATCATTAATGAAAAATATGTGCATTTTGTTGGTTCTTATTATATATATATGTATATACAACACAACTTACGGTTGAAACAATGTGAAATTTTATGGAACCAGTACCATCTTTGCCGTGTTCGCAAGAGCCAGCCACCTGTCCCTGTTCTGGATCACATAAATCCAGTCAATATCCTTTCTTCCTAACGCTCTGCTTTATTTCTTAACCTTTAAAGACTAAGATTAGCCAGATTTGACGACTGAGTTCGTAACGAGCAATAAACAATCACCGTTTCGGTTAAAAATATGACACAGTTTATCATGTGTAGAAAAATAACCACGTTTTGTACCCATATACGTAAAAAGCACACACACACACACACACACATATATATATATATGTGCTACTACCTGTGAGCAGAAGGTATTTATGTATTCTCTATGTTTTTGGACTTTAAACCCTGTGGTATATAATGTGACTACTGGGCTTTGAATGGTTAATACAATCTCCTCACACTCCCTAAGTCACATAAGTATTTTCTTCCCTTAAATGTTTCATACATAAACTCCATATTTATCATTCCTTCCATGCATATTACACATCATTACAATCTCAATTACCTTGATCCGCTCACTGAATAATATCTGTTGAAATATATAAATTAGGATGCACCTCATTGTGTATCTGACTCTTACCATTTATTTCGTTCCTCTGAGATCCAAATATGCCAAGTATGCCTCTTAGTAGGACTTAATCAGAAAACATTAGTCTATTTTCATCTGTCAGGGTGACATATCCAATTCTCAAACCCGTAAGAAACCTTACAAATCTTAATTTAATTTATAAACAATTTCTTGTCAATTCTAAAACGTATTCTTTCACGTTTAGGACGAAACAGACTTATAATTTTAATAATGTGTTCACGACGTTAAAAATTGGTTAGAAGTTCTATCTTCTTGGTGCTACGCAATATAATATAACTGCATCGGCGCTCAGATGAATCTACTGTCTCCACCTTCAGAGCAGACAAGAGATTACACAATAGGAGAGGAGAAAATGACGTCATCATTTTCCTACATTTGTACAATTTTTTCTGTCACCTTACTCGTTTATTCTGACTAAGACGGCAATCAGGCGCTACGAACGTTCGGTAAATACTTCGTAGAAAACAAGGTGTAAGACCTCAGATAATAATATTCTTCGCAGCTTCGAGTGCTTTTTTTACGGAGTATCCTTCATAGTGTTTCGTCAAAAGGTATCAAGAGCGCCACGGTAATAATTTAGTTACGTCTTTCGTTTTCTCATTAATTCCATTACCTTAATTTCCCACTGTCCAAGGCCGATACGTCAGGAGATGTTACAAGAGAATCATTACGAGTAATAAAATATTCTCTTGTAGATTATGATCTCATTATCTTCAGTACACTGAACGAAAGTTCATATTGAATTTGTGTGTGAACATCAACTACAGGCATGATATGTCGGAATGGAGGTATTCGTTATTACGCCATATTTCCAGTTCTCTACAATTTTAACACAAAATATATTTTTCACTCGTGTTCCTCAACGGCGACCATTAGCTTTATAGCATTCGATCCAAAATAGTTCTATGCCATAGGTGGACAAAGTAGTCTCTTGAGAACAATAAAACCTTGCACACTTGCTTCCCATCAAACAAGACAGCCAACGTACGGGAAACGTAACATGAGGCGCTTTCGTGTATCAGTTTTTGCCGCTGAAAAACAGTAAGTATTACATTATCCGAGTGTATCTGTAACCTTAGTTATCCAGCATTATACCGGCATGCGCCGTATTATATTGTCATCAGCGGCCTGTCTGATTGTACCGTATTTTTCTACATTATCTGATAAAGGGCAAAATTTTCGTAAACAATTTATTTAGCACATAAAACGCGTTTTTGAAACATTTTTCATTCTAAGAAGAATTCAGCGAGACATTACAAATTTGCATAGGTTTTCATGTCAAGTACTCGTTATTCTTGTCATCCTTTATCATAACTTGAATATTCTCGACATATTTTGAAAGATACTCTAATATCATATTTCACGAAAATTTGGCCAGCGGGAGCCGCGTTATTCCATGCAGACGGACAGACAGAACTACAAAGCTAATAGTCGCTTTTCGCAGTTGTTTTGAAAGCGTCTAAGAACATAAACCTTACAATATTACCACACTCAGCATTTTATTTTGTACCTACTACTTCAATTTTTAACCAATTCCCAGATTTTCACTAAACGTCTTATGAATATCATGTTACTGAAGGCAACCCAATGAATTTTTAATTTCCCTAAATAAGCAATAGTAAGTAAACCTGAGAAGTTATGAGACGGGAGAGAAGGTAGCACCACTTAATTTCGGGTGCTGACACAGTTTATGGTAATACATATAAGAAAAGTTCTTCTTAAGGTAATATTTAAGTAGAATGTAAAACAAGCTGGCAATCAGGCGAATATTTGCTTCAGCTATCGCTAACAATGCGTTAATTAATAGCCGATTCTACATAGGGATATGAAATTTCGTAAGAATATACATCAAAGGCATACGTACCTATTATTTATAACTATTGTTTGTTAGGGAAACGTTACAAACAAAATGACAATGCGAATCTTTGAAGTTGTATTAGATACATCTACGGTAAAGTAACTTTGTTTCAATAAACAATTCTTAATTTACAAGCTGAACAATAATAATTCATTATTCGATGATGCTCTTTGGTAATCTTTCTTTTACCTGTGAAAAATAAACTTAAGGCAATTTACAAAAACGAATCATTTTTAAAGGAAAAAATCTTGCAAGTTAAGGGGAAAAAGTCATGTTTGTAGCTTATATTCAGCAGTTATCCGGCTGACAACCCTTCCCTGATAACGTCTACACTGAAAGATCCTTTGCCTCGCTGCCATTCTACAGATCACTTCTTTCTAAACATTTACTTATCACCATCATATCTCATTCCATGTTGCTTAATCCCAGCAGTCACTGCAGAACCTGCATGCGATTAGAAAGTAGTGTTTAGTAAAGGCCTTACAGACACAATAAATCCTACATTTTGACAAGCAATACATTTGGTTTAGTTCACACGTCCTGACGCTCATGTTCCACGCATTCAAAATGCAGAGATCTACGCTGGAATTCCACTAATAAACAGTGATAGGACACTGTCGGTAAGCAAAATATGATTAGATAAAATTCTACTCTTCAACATAATATTTTTGTCTACTGCAAATATATTTCTATTGGTTCCGGGACCTATCCTCTCATTTAATAGGTAACAGTGGCTCTTTTCACGGGGGAAAAATCAGCCACGGTGTGAATCTGATCACTCATCTCCATTAGTGACAAGGTAAGGAAAGCACGGAGTTATATTTTAACTTCTTCATATTGCTTCATTGCGTGCGCAAGAACAAAGTCGTCTTTCGTCCGGCAGCTAATCTACACAGCACTTAGTTTTGTGACAACCGTCATTTATAAACAGGAGATGCCGAGAAATGTGACTCAAACTGTAGTTAATCTGGTTTGTATCTAGAGGTTACCCGTTCGAATATCGGTTAGGACAATGGCTGTAATACATCGCATAACCTTTCTGTAACTCCATCATCCTACCGCTATGCAGTCCGATCTACTGACTGCAATGTCAAATAAATACAGTCCAAAAATCATTATAAATTCTAAACTGCCGACACTGTCACATTGTTCAGTTACAAGGATGCAGAAATGTGGTGCATGTTATTGAGTCCCGACTACATGCAAGTTGAAGTGGATGTTCTCAGCGTTACAGCATAATTAATGGTGCTTACAGCAACTGCTGCGACACAGCAGGCCAGATCGGACTGCCGATTTCTAGCCCACACAAACAAGCATTTCTTTTTTCTGAATACGAAAACACAAACTGCTCAGATCAAAGTATGTGGAACTTTAACTGGTAGCTGGGCCACATGAAAGACTTGGACATTCGGATTCTTTCTATTCTCATCACTAGGAGAAAATGGAAAAAGCTGGTTCCCTCAAGGTACATGGTGGGAAAGCAGACATCGACCACTTCTTTTACATACTCTTCAATTCATTACTCATCCCACAGTACCAACTTACTCGATGTAAGCGAAAAGTCACGCAACCCATACTTAAATATTTATTGAAGGCTGTAAGAGAACCATTTCTTCTGGATTCATAGGAAAATTATATATGACTGTGACGACACTAATGCAGAAGCCGCGCAGGTCAGGTGATTTTATAACATGCTCGTCCCGATCACTATTCAGCATGCTTTCGTCATAGAATGAGTTTAGGGATGCATATGCCAAAATTTGAATTGACCTTAGCGGATGCGTCACTAGAAAACGTAGAAAAATATGAAATGCTGACAATTCCAATATTGTTTGCTAAAGACCATTACACCCTTTCGAATTCGGAGCATGTTGCGGTGCTCTTTGTCGGAGAATAAACGGCAACAGGAGAAAGTTGACAGGAACTAATTAAGAATTTCGCATCCTTTTTTGAAGTTGACGAATATGAGTGCTGAAATCATTCACATATGGCCACGTGACATTTCAAAATTCCTAACTTTGCGCGAAATCTTTGCGACAATTTTGTTTCGCGAAACTTGTGGCCCGTCGATATTAGGATCTAACCCAATCAGATATTCATCTCTTGGAGATTATTAAAGAGAATATCTAAAAAAATCTGCATACAACACAAGAAGTGCAATAAAATATTAAGCTGTGCATTTGAAGCATCGCTAAAGAAACTCTTCACCACTTGTATAAAATACGAAAATAAGTGAATGCATACACTGCTCGGGCTTGTAGATATTCCAGCACCTAACCTTTTAAAGCTTACTGGTTACATGAAGCACCAGCAGGTTTAAAATTAATCAATTCTACATTCTGCCCACACTCTATTATGTGTTTTGTATTCATCTCAGAACGAACAGCGACTTTTGCCTAGTACAACATAAACTGATCTGTTTTTATAACCAAGATGAAAAGTGTTTACTGAGCGGTACGAACTGGGTCTTTAAATAAAGTCGTCTGCGTTTCGTCTTTAAGGGGTAATGGTCTCTAGTATTGTGTTCGGTATATGATTTTAAAAAAAAATACTGATAAACCAAACTCTCTCTCAGAATTTATCTTCATTTTTATTCCGTGCAATAGTCTACTGATTGGATATTGACCAACTAATTGCACTGTTATATGTTTTTAAAATATTTATTTACAATTAACACTTTGAAACATATCACTTTGTTTAAAATTCGTCGTTACTTCTACATGTTTCGGTCCTTCTGGACCATCCTCAGGGAGTGTTATGTTCCTAGTATTGAAGTTGCTAGTATTCTATATTTGGTGTTGTGACGGCATGCGTTTGGGTGTTCAGGTTATGT
>Ga0123357_10003684_pt1 | contig 17687 bp, 19 predicted proteins | sample TergutEmb28metaG_FD_89873 | JGI IMG/M metagenome (GOLD analysis project Ga0123357, IMG submission 89873) | Embiratermes neotenicus P4 segment gut microbial communities from Petit-Saut dam, French Guiana - Emb289 P4 | ecosystem: Host-associated > Arthropoda: Insects > Digestive system > Gut ... | reverse complement strand
GATTTTTTTTTCCCTGGAGGGGAGACCTGTTTCTGGTATAGTACGTAAATTTAAATGTCCCGTGAAAAAACTCGGCTCTTCTGCCCAGGCACTAGCGATTTAAATTGAACGGGAAAGGGTTAATACAATTTTCTGTCCCAACAACATCACATTGGTAGATTATATGTTCATAAACACATCTACTATGGGGCCCATAGTTTTTCCAAAAATCTAGAAGCCACCTCCAAATTCTAAGTGCCATTAAGTGTGACATGAAGCAAGCTCCACGAAAACCCACAATTCTTGGGTGACCTTTCTACTTGATGCACATGAACTGATATACATTTTTGTTCAGGAGCCAAAAAAAAAAAACTGCAGTGATTATGCTTAAAATACCAGGTGCCACCCTACAACAATTAGTCACACAAGCGTCCACGCACCTGTGAACTGTGCACCCCTGATCGACTATTTTATTAAACATAAAATTCAAATACAGTTGTATATTTAATCTGAACCCTTCACAGACATCCCTGGCTGATCAGTGTCCATGCAGTATAAGGCATATATCGTCTTGGATCATCCAAAAGCTTGGGTCAGAAGTTTGAATTTTGCTCAAAGCATGACTGTATTTCCTGCGCTGTTCGGAGCAAGGTCTTGTAGTGGACGGGCGTATTTTTAGAGAGCTATTAAGTGCGGGATATGGATTGCTACCTGGAAGATTATTGGGCTCAGGTGGGTACCTGGGCAGCGAGGTTTCCATGGCGGTCAGCCTTAGGCCATGTCGGAATGAGAGGAGGAAAAATCTATACGGGGCCAATGATTCTGTGTGCAGCAGTACTAGCAAATTTATTAATTATTGGAGGAGTGCAGCTAAACTCTGGACCTGTAGAAAGCACTGTGCAAGTCTTGTGTAGTGTCTGCGACAGAAACTTAAAGTCCGTAACTCAATGTGAATCGTGTGGCCGGTGGTATCATAACAGCTGTGGAAATGTTAAGTTTCAAGTTGCAGAGAGTGGAAAATGGAACGGCAACAGATGTAGAACTGAGAGACTCTGCGTTTTGGAAGAGAAACTGGGAGATGCTCAAATTCAAACTGAAGAGCTAAAAAGGAGAAACAAGGCGCTTGAGGAGCAGTTACTACTGGCAGAAAATGGAAAGGATATTGGAAATGGGGACATGGTGACAGTAAAGCCTGTAGGTGAAAAGTGTTTAGTGCTAGGTGACTCCATAATAAGGAACGTTGGAGCAGAAAAATCAAATATGGGGGTCGAGTGTTTTCTGGGAATTTGAGCTGATCAACTGCAAAGAGTAATGGAAAACAGAGACTTAGGATACTCAGATGCTGCTGTGATTCATGTGGGAACAAATGATGTCAGAATATCTAGAAACCTTGACTACATTATGGGAGAAGTGTATGATCTTGTGAACACGGCAAAGACAAAATTCCCGGGCTCCAAACTAGTTCTTAGTGGTGTTTTGAGAAGCAAAGGCGTGAAATGGTGGCGCACTGGGGCAGCAAACAACAGACTCGAATGGGTAGCTAGGAATCTAGGAGCTACATATGTAGACCCAAATATTTGGATTTGAGATGTGGACTTCGGTAGGGATGGACTTCATCTAAACAGAAATACAGCAAGACAACTTGGCGACCTCCACTCCAGAGTATGTGGAATAGACGGCGAAAGTGAGAAGGTGATAAACAACTGACTACACACAGCAGGGAGCAAGTTCAGGGAGAGGATATCAGAAGGATCCAGAAAGAAGGCTAATCAAGAAAATTCTATGTTGGGTCCATCCGGAAGCGGTAGAAGCAGAAGAAAATGCAGAAAAAGATATGATGGATAATGCAGGCAAGAAGAGATAAGATGGGGCATGGGACGAAACCCAAACCACGGTACCAGTGCACAAAAATGAGGGCAAGTCACTGATTTTGCTACAGGTAAATTGCAGAAGTATTTACAATAAAGCTTTAGAGTTCTGGAATTTAGTTGATACATATAATCCTACATTATAATAGGTATGGAGTCATGGCTTAGAGAGGAAATAGGGAACACAGAAATATTTAGGCCGGACTTCACGATTTTTAGAAGAGAAAGGCATGCCCTGGGTGGGGAGTGTTTATCTGTGTTAAAAATAATATTGCCTGCTCGGAGCTATGGGTTGAAGACAAGTTCGAGATACTAGCAGTGGAGGTAAAAGGCAGTGACCATAAATGCACATAGGAAATTGTAGGCATTTACAGAGCCCCAAATGAGAACATACGGGTTATTGAAAGGTTGGCTGCCCAAACCGGCTTTCTGGGAAATTCTATGAAGCAGAGCATTATAGGAGGCGATTTAAACTTATCCCAAGTAGACTGGAAGGGGATCACGGAAGGTACTACTGTTACTCAGGCATTTATAAACAGATTGATGTGGGACAACAGGTACACTCAGGCTGTTGAAAAACCGACCCAAGTGGATTCTTTACTGGACGTTTACCTTGTACAACCCGAAAGTGCACTCATATCTTGCAGTACGATACAAGGGATAAGTGATCATTGCCGGGTGTTATTAGAAGTGGAATGGGTAGGAAACGGTTTTGTGACTCAGGAGAAATGACTAGTACCCGTGTACCACAAAACAAATGTGTTAGGGCTACAAAATTTTCTTTGGGATAAATTACCAACATGGGCAAACAATGGTAGCTGCATAGTAGACATACAGAAAAATTTCAAGGACATAGTTTCTGAGGGTATTGAATGTTTTGTTCTGCATAAAATTCTGAAATCAAATCCAGATCCAGAATAATACACCACGGAAGTGAATCGACTAAAAGTAAAGGTCAGAAGAGCATACAATAGGAGAAAATTAGGCAAGCGCTACAAAGCATAGTTGAAAAGGCTATCCAAGAAATTGTTGACAGCGAAAAAAATGTACAGGAAACATTCTTGAGCTCAGTATTATAAAATGAAGGCAAATCCTTGTCGGAGTTATTCAGGTTTGTAAATAGAGGTAAAGGAAACAGGGAAAATATTCCAGCAATCAAAGACTGTAATAGGGGGGATTCATCACAGATCCCATAGATAAGGCAAGTAATTTAAACAACTATTATGCTTCTGTCTTCAGCTGTGAATGGGACAACTCGGATATAAATCCAGCTCACTCGAATAAATCCTTCACCATTAAAATTAGCATTATTACGAACTGGTTAGCAATGACAGGGAGAAACAAATCAGTAGGACGTGACGCATTCCTGATGCCATACTGAAAATGGGTGAGGAAGCCACGATTCCATACCTGGCAAGATTGCTAGACATAATGATTAGCAATGGTACTATACCAAGGGACTGGAAAAAAGCCATATTGTTCCTATTCACAAAGGAGGCGTTCATTCGGTAGTCAAAAATTATAGGCCGGTCAGTTTAGCCTCAGTGGTATGCAAACAAATGGAACACGTCATAGCATGTTATATAAGATAAGTGTGGGAAAATAGGGATTGGTTGTACGAGGGACAACATGGCTTCAGAACGGGATACTCGTCCCAGAGTCAAATAATTACAGTCTGTTAGGACATATCAGACTCCCTAGATGAAACAGCCAGGCTGGACACGATAATAATAGATTTTTCAAACGCTTCTGATCTAGTCCCTCATGGCCGGCTGCTTCAAAAAATCACAGCCTCGGGCGTGGATTCAAGGGTGGTCATATGGATTAGGGAATTTCTGATAGATCATTTTCAGAGAGTTAGAGTAGGGAGGCATTATTCAGAGGAAGTTAGAGTGACATCAGGTGTACCTCGGGAGCGTTCTGGGCCCACTTTTGTTCCTTGCTTACGTAAACAATATTTGGAGAAACATCAAATAAAAAATTAGACTTTTTGCAGATGACTGTATAATTTATAGGAAAATATTCAATATCAATGATGTAGAAAAATTACAGACAGATCTGGATAGATTGGGGAATTCGGCAGAAGGAAATGAAATGAAAATAGATCTGAATAAAAGTAAGGCACTAAGCTTCACGAGTGCCCAGGTGAAGGATCTGCTAAATTATTCCCTTGGGAACAAAAAGATTCCTGAAGCTAGCTGTTGCAAATATTTGAGAATCATCATACGAAGTGATTTAACCTGGGCTGATCGGGTAAATTACATGGTTCAAAAAGCCTGGAGGGCACTACATTTCATAATGCGTCTTGTGAACTAGTACGTGGTGTGGCAGAAAAGTAATGAGACTGATTTTCTTTTAACCATGAATATTATTCTTTTTACAAATCAAGGTTATCCCCTTCAAAATAGTTCCCTTGGGCAGCTACACAGCGACAGAGGCGCTGTTTCCATCGTTCGTAGCAGTGCTGGAAGGCTTCTGCTGGAATACCTTTCAGCTCATCGGTTACACTCTTCTGCATATTATCCAAAGTACCAAAATGGTGCCCTTTCAAGTGGTTTTTGAGCCAGGGGAATAAAAAAAAGTCACAGGGACTGAGATCCGGCGAACAGGGAGGGCTGAGGAACCACAGGAATGCTTTTTTCTGCCAAAAATTCATTGATGGAGACTGCCGTGTGACATGGGGCGTTGTGGTGGAGCATCCATGTGGGTGCAATGCCTGGTCGCACACATGCCACCTTTTTCCTGAGTCTTTCAAGGACTTCCAAATAAAAAGTTTGATTGACAGTTTGTCCTGGTGACACAAATTCCTTATGGATGATTCCCTGACTGTCAGAAAAACAAATGAGCATCAATCTGATTTTCAATTTGCTCATTCTCGCTTTCTTGGGACGGGGAGAGTTTGCAGGGTGCCACTCCCGACTTTGGCGTTTTGTCTCGGGGTCGTACTCTAAAATCCATGATTTATCACCTGTGATAACGTGACTGAAGAGTTCTGGCTCCCTCCCAAGGCGGTCCAGAAAATCAAGACACACATCCCTCCGATTGGCCTTCTGCTCAGTCGTGAGGTTCTTCGGAACTATCTTGGCACACACATTTCTCATGTCCAAATCCTGTGTTAAAATTTGATGGACGGTAAACCGGTTCAAATTTAACTCACTACTGATCATTCTCAATGTCAATCGATGATCTGACCTCACAAGAGACCTCACTCTTTCCACATTGTCATCCGTTTTTGAGGTTGAAGGTCTTCCCGCACAAGGTTCGTCTTCCGCTTGTTCTCGGCCTTCTAAAAAGGACTTGTGCCACCTGAACACTTGTGCCCTGGATAGGGAATGTTCTCCAGAAGCCCTTTGTAACTTTTCATAAGTCACAGTAGCGGATTCGCCAAGCTCAACAAAAAATTTGATGGCACAACATTGCTCAAACGTTTGCCGGTCCATTTTCGTAATGCACCTCACAAACACAACTTCACTTCAGACGCTCTCAACAATCGTGTAGCAACTGTAGCAAGTTCAAACTTGTACTAAGTCTATGGCATGTGAAGGGGGAGGCAGCAGCATTATCAGTTCGTACACAGCATTGCCAGTCTCATTACTTTTCTACCACACCACGTATGTGCCATTCTCAAATGTGGGGTGGCGTGCTGGGATTCATACAGGGAATGTCAGATAAGTACTTTAGACCGTGTACAAAATAAAGCTGCGAAATTTGTGCATCATTCAGGAAGCTCAGAGTGGGAATCTTTGGCGCGGCGCAAGAAGATAGCAAGCATGTGTATGCTCTACAAAGTGTATACCAGCAAGAGAGTGTGGAGAGCGACATGGGATAGGCTACAGGCGCTAAGCTACTTAAGTAGTGTCGATCATTATTGGAAAATCAGAGCAAGAAAACAAAGAACAGACATTGGGAAATACTCCTTTGTGAATAGGTCCATTACTGACTGGAACAAGCTACCTGAAGGGGCGACAGGGACTTTCCACAGTAAAACATATATTTTCAAAATGAGGGTTAGGAAAGTGAAAACCAGTGAGGGGAAGTGAAAGCAATAAAAAGTAAAAAGTGAAGAAAAGTGAAGGGAAGTAATTTGTAGATATGAATAGCAGAGTAAAGTGAAGTGAAGGGTTGATGGGATAAGTGAAAAAAAATAATAAAAAATAAAAAGTAAAGTGAAGTGAAATGGTGAGAGGTTCTTTAGGGCAGTGAAGGGGTTCATTATTTTGGAAATAAGTTTGGAGATGAGAACAGTACTGTGTCTAGTTTAGTCATGTGAGGTGAAACAGAACTGTACTGTGTCTAGTTTAGTGATGTGAGGTGAAACAGAACTGTACTGTGTCTAGTTTAGTGATGTAAGGTGAAACAGAACTGTACTGTGTCTAGTTTAGTGATGTGATGTGAAACAGAACTGTACTGTGTCTAGTTTAGTGATGTGAAACAGAACTTTACTGTGTCTAGTTTAGTGATGTGAGGTGAAACAGAACTGTACTGTGTCTAGTTTAGTGATGTGAGGTGAAAGAGAACGATAGGAAATGTAAATGTGTTAAGCCAAATGAGAGGGTAGTGAAATGTAAATGAGAGGAAGTGAAGTGTCGATAAGTGTAGTGAAGTGTGGTGAAGTGCAGCAAGGTGTTGCAGTGTAGTTATGGTCTTGGTAATATTATTAGAACATTCTTAGAAGACACATAGACAATATGAAGTTCCTGATTATATATTCTGTAGGTTCTATTCTTTATCAGTGTACATATGATTGTATTCCTATTTAATACTGTAATTTATGTATCTTCATCATGCCAGCTGGCACTCTTCAGCTACCCTGACTGAGGTTTTTCCATGCTTTTTCCTCAGTTGTAAGGCAAATGCCAGGGTAAAACCCGCAAAGATGGGGTACAGCCCACACTCTTCCACACTGTTGTGTTGTTCTATGTATTGTTTGTTTTGTATCATTCTGTGTATTGTAGGCGTAAATGTGTACTGTACTACTGTCACCGGGTGGCTACCCAACTGCAGTTAACAAATATATCATCATCATATGTATCACTGCAAACAATGCTTGTAATGACATCTGAACACAGTCCTACCTAATGTCTAAAGATTTACAATCTGAAAACCAATTCTGAAATGACATGGGCCAGAAGCCTAAGGAAGAGCTACTATTCTGTCACATTTAACCACAACTTACCTCTCTGGCTGCAAGTATAATTGTAGTCAGCTGGGAACGATCACCCCACTCAGCTAAAAACGTAAGTGTGAAGGCCTGTATAAATACCCTCGATATTAAGGACAATACGCTTTTTGCTGGTTTTACAGACCTTCTAATAATCCCAGACTCTGGATCTTGAATTGTGGATGTTAACATTTCCTTCTCATACTGTAAATAGACAAAATCTTACATTACTCCTCAATTTTAGGACAAACATCAGCATCCTTCATTAACTATTCAACAAAATCAATCAATACCTCATCGTCTCTCTTCCGCAGATCCAACTGCACCTCTTCAAACTCCTCTTGTCCTTCATTAGGAGACATATAATAACCTTCTTTTAACATTTTCAGTCCAAAAATGGCAAAAAGGGCAGTGGAAACATAGTATGTGTAGACACGTGGAATTATGGTTGCCACCCACCCAAAGGTGACTGTGAAAATTAACATGACACTGTTACAAAAAAACAATTCAAATTCTGCAATACACAACAATCAAATAATAAACAGCAAACAATGGGGTTATTTATTTCTGCAATGGTACTGCTTCTGTCCATCTGATCCTATTTGAAAAATGTGAAAAATCAGTGAAAGGCAATTAGTACTGAAGAGAAATTAGATTCACAATTAGATGAACCAATCGTTGACATGTGCCATCTGACTTGCTCACGATAGCGTACGTACAATTCATGATAATGCTGACAGAATTAAAGAAAGCATTAGGGGTTTAAATAACATTAAATTCCAACAATCTGAAACTGGGACTATTTGTTTGTGTAGCAAGTGCACCAAGGTCCTAACGGAATCAACCATGCCAGAAACTATGAATGCAGGTCTCTTATATTTTTATTATATTAAAAATAAATATTGTGTAGAAATGTATGTACACTGTACAGTACCACACTAGTGGTAGAGTCATACACTGTATAGGATGATGATCTCAATCCCCTAACCCCCAGGATATATACTGCTTTAAACGGAAATTTTCTGTTCAATTTGCATGACATTTTTCAGATGCGTAAGCCTGGTGTAAAATGAGGCCTGCTTGTACCAGAAATCTACCTTTTATAAGACCTCAGTACTCATGGTCCTTCCATCTTCTCCAGCAGTACCGAACCACACACCAGCCACAGAAGGCTAACTAGTTACTTCCGGTTTCTTTACATCAACTTATTACTTTCCATCTTGACATGAGTCAATGGGGCTTACAACTATGGAGAAATATACACCAGTTCTTCACCAGCAAGAAAATATAATGTAAGAGAATTACATAATACTTATACAAATATGGAAAGACATGTACAAAAAAGTTAATAATCTTCCTTCAGTACATAAATTATGAAGTGTTATGTATTTTCCTCTAACTTCATGCGTGAATTCTTACCTGACAGAACAGTCATAAGCGCCAAGGCAGCAGCAGCTCCAACAAACACCGTAAGACGCGGATGTCGCATTGCCATAATGGCAGCAATAAAGAAAGTTTTATCTCCCAACTCTGACACAATGATGACTGATAGAGACGCAATAAATGCATGAATAAAGCCAAGGTTGCCTTTCTTCTCATTTTCACTCCCACTATTTGTATCAGCAGCATCCACAAGATGACTCTTCTATAAATTAACAAGTAGTAATAATAAAATTTCAACATTTTCATTCATACTACTGTGCTGCATTAAATAAATAAAACATCAATACAAACCATCAAAACACAATGTCCACCATACTGATAAAATTACACCCTCTTTGTGTTTTGGCCTTATAAGACCTCAGCGCAGTCTTTTAAGGCCACAAAACAAGGAGTGGTTAATTTTACCAATATAATGGAATATGTGTTTTGATCATTCCCAATGATGTTTCAATTATTTAAAGTAATAATGAAATATTATCTTGCCCACATACATTACTCACAACATAGATTCAAGGTACTCACAGTGGTGAATATTAGGGCGCTCTGGAGTGCAACACTATATAGTTTGGTACGAGGATACTATCATTTCAGAGGAACTTGCTGCCTATTGAATATTAACACAACAGGCTTCTCCAAAACATCTGTATAATACCTGTATACCAAATGAAATGGTGCCACACCCAAGAAGTGTGTGATCTTAACAATCAACGCTATATGTTGGAAATGCTGCATAACATTATCACAGCTTCACTACTGACCATATATTATCACTCAATGCTATGTGCTGGCAACACTGCAAACCAATATCATCACAGGTTTAAGATGTTCTCATCATTCACTGCTGTGTGTTGGCAATGGGAAGCACGTATGTAATGCCTGAGAGCAACATGGCATACTGGAAACCACCACTAACACAGCTTAATTAATGGTGCTGCTACAAAACGCAATGTGTTAAATGAAATGAGTAAAGGTGTGAAATGAACACCTCTGTACTCTCCAAACTGTTTGCAATGGACGAGAAACATTATCAAAACCTGTGTACCAACAGAATACCTCAGGACACTTATCACTTATTCAGTCTTTAGAAGCATTCGCACAATCATAAAAAGCAACTCTTAGCTTCATCACATCCATACGTCTGTCTGTCTTTCTGTCGGCCTGCACAGAACAACATGGCTCCCACTGGATGGATTTTCATGAAATTTGATATGAGGATTTTCAAAAGTCTGTCAAGAAAATTCAAATCATTAAAACCTGACACAAATAATGGGTGCTTTACCAGAAGACCTACGAATATTTATGATAATATCTCACTGCATTCTTCTTAGAATGAGATATGCTTCAAATGTTGTAGACATAACCAAACACACATTTTATGTCAAATAACTTCATTTCTGAAAATTGTGCCATTTATGAAATCATACAGAAAAATGTGGTAGTTCTATTGCAATGATAATAAATAGACAAATATCAAGACAGATAATACAAAGAGTCGCAAATCCAAGAATAGGCTTCCAGGGAGGAGATAAGAAACTTCCTGTGAATGTGTGCTGCGGAAAAACCATGCAAACAAGCAAGGTGATTATTCTAGGTGACAGCCACTTGAAGGGAAACGTTCTGAGAATTGGTAAATATTTAAGTGCAAAATGTGAAGTTAGTGGTTTCACAAAAACCTGGTGCTGGCTCGGAAAAAAATTGCGGGAAATACAATAATGGACTCATTCAGACTAATGAAAAATGATGTGTTTGTGCTCAGTGGTGGTGTTAATGATATCTATAACAATAACTCAAAAAAGGTGGCATTACAGCCTGTGAAGTTTGTAGAAGACAATGATAATGCAAACATAATAATGATCAGATACTCTGCACAGATATTACTTTTCAGGGAACTCATATGTGAATAAGGAAATCAAGGCATTTAATTCAAAACTGAAGAAAACTGCAAAATTATTTAATCATGTATGATTTTGGAATTCAATTCTAATAGAAACCTTTCCACTCAGCATGATTTGCATTGGAATGGACTTGTAAAAAGGGCTGTTAACTAAACAAATGTTTTCTTTAATTTATAAACTAAGTGGAAAGAAAACTGAGGACCCTATTAGTCTAAAATGGAAAATGGAGCTAAATGAAAATGCCTCTACACATCGAGCTAAAAAGTAAATAGTAATCCCCATAAACAGCACTTGATCATCCAAAAACACAACTCAAAGCAGTCACCTGTAGAACATCAATTAGGACAAAAAGGCCACCTGTCACAAGACAAAATGATTTTTTACGGTGAAAGATATCTTAAGTCTAGAGGAGAGTAACATCAGTAATCAGTAGGATAGCTCCATTACTGATTTTTATTCTAATTTTAAGTTTCATTCTCCTTCATATATTAATGCAAATTCTCCCTTAAAAGATAGTTCCAATAAGCTTAAGGTCTACCATCAAAACATACGAGGCTTAAAGGGAAAAATAAGCCAGTTATCAAATACGTTATAGTCTAAGCTCCCACATTTACGATGTATACTTGAGCATCACTTCAAAGATTTGGAAACAAATATGTCAATTTAATATTATAAACTTGATGCCAAATTTTGTAGGCATCAGTATATAAATGGAGGTGTATACAGAGTGGCCCAAAAAAATGTATACACTCTTTACTCATTTTACATGTCAAATGTGTATACATTTTTTTGGGCCACTCTGTATATATTTGTGCATGAATCCACAGACTTCAATACTACTCCTACTCACCATATCTGTAAAGAGAAAGATCTTGAAATATGTACCATCAAATTAAACCTACCTACAATTAAAATGGACATTATAACTATCTGTAGATCACCTACTGCAAGTTATAACTATTGCTTGAGGAAATTAGAATCTTTTTTGAATCTATCATACACAAAAAAAAAAAATAATTTTTCATTTGCAGGGATATACATATTAATTATTTTTACAGTCATAATTGAAGACAATGGTTTACTCTATTAGTTATGTACAATCTAAAAAGTACAGTAAATTTTCCTACGAAAATTTGTGATGGTTCAGGTACTGCAACTGATGACATTTTTATTGATTTATCACGAAATTTTACTATAAATCCCCTCATCAATGGGTTGTCAGATCACAATGCTCAACTACTTTTAATTAGAAAACGTCACTGCACCTGCATAAAAATTTACATCGTTACGTTAGGAACATTAACCCTTTGACGCCTAACGACCCCTATAGTGGTCGTACCGCACCGCCAACCTCTAAACGTTACATTTTATATATTTATTCAACAAATACAGGTACTGAATATTTTAAACATGGTATATACTCTCCGTTTTTTCCTCTTCAAAATGTAGTTTGTTTCATAATTCTAACATATTTGGTTCCTGCCTTATTCACATTTTACATACAGAGTGTGCTAAAATTTAAAATAAAAATAGCTTCACTACAGATGAACTTCAATCTAAATTGAATAGTGAAAGCTGGGAGGATATTTTTGAAGGGTCTGACACAAATGTTATATTTAACACCTATTTAAACATTTACTTAAAAATTTGTTACGCACGTTTTACTGAAAGGAAATTTAAATCCACACACAGATATAACCCAAGGATAACTAGGAGAATTAAAGCATCGTGTCATAACAAAAGAATTTTATACATGAGTTGTAGGGAAAGTGATGATACCAATACCAAACAACAATACAAAAAATATTGCAAGATATTAACACATGTTACAAAAACAGAAAAAAAAATATTATGGTGACTTAATATGTAAATCCAATAATAAAACAAAAATTGCATGGAAAATTATAAGAAAAAGACATACTAAATAATTGTCAAAAATATTAAATCCTTAAAAATTAATAACTCTATAATGAATAATCTGAAGGAAATTGCCAAGACTTTCAATTATTATTTCTTAACTGTTGCTGATAATGCTATCGAAACATAAAAAAAGATAATGATCCTAGGGATAACGTTAATCCTTCCATTTGATTAACAACTTTTACAGCACAATTCCAAGAATTAATTGGATTTTGTAATGCCTGATAAATCCTATCTGAATATCCCAGCACTGACTATTTGTTTGAAGTGTTTTCCTACCAAAATGATGGCCTGACTTCCATCAAGGTTTCCTTGGACAAGACATTAGAACTTATGGTAGAATTTTGCTGCCACCAGCCAAAGAGATTTAGCAAACCTAACTATAGCAAGGACTCAAGGATTCGCAGAGCAATTGTTAAATTCAATCCCAACTTGGATAAAAGTAAAATATATATTCTATTTTGTGGAACTAAATAATATATAACGATAATCAACAAAGTAACAAATATAAACTTAGTAAATCAAACTCTGCCAAAATGTAAAGTAACTTACTTAGATAATTAACTTGCCCTTTCCTGTCTCTATAACTTATGAATTTGATATGATTATCAAATCCCTAAAGACTAAAAACTCATATGGGTATGATGAAATCTCTATAAAAATTCTAAAACCAAGTGCCCCTTTTATCATTTCTCCTTTAACCTTTTGGCACCGGAATTATTTTTTTAAATGTTAGCACATCCTGTATATAAAACGTGAATAAAACAGGAACCAAATATGTTAGAATTATGAAACAAACTGCATTTTGAAGAGAAAAAAGCGGAGAGTATATACGATGTCTAAAATATTCAGTACCTGTATTTGTTGAATAAATATATAAAATGCAACGTTTAGAGGTTTGCGGTGCGGTATGACCACTATAGGCGTCAAAGGGTTAACCTATATGTGTAACAAATCCCTTTCCTCAAGTGTATTTACTGAAAGACTAAAATATGCTATAATTAAACCTGTCTATAAGAAAGCGGACGAACTTCTTACCACAAATTATAGGCCAATCACTCTTTTAACATCATTTTCTAAGATTTTCAAAAAACTAGTATAACCAAGAATATATAAACATATTCGCACTTATAACATACTAGTCACGGAACAATATGTATTTAGAATTAACAGTTCCACCAAGACTGCATCTTGTAACGTAATTAATGAAATTTTAAAAGCTACGAATAATAGATTTTCTGTAGGAGGAATATTCCGTGACCCCAAGAAGGCCTTTGATTGTGTGAACCTGGAATTCTAGTATACAAACTAGCGTTTTATGGAATTAGTGAGAAATTTCTAACTTTGAAACAATCTTATCTCAGAGAAAAAGCATGCATTGATAAAATTAACGAATATGATAGTGTTTCTTCTATATGGAAAAAAGGTACAAATGCAGTTCCTCTGGGTTCAACCTTGGTCCTTTACTTTAACTTATTTATATTAATGATTTACCCAATATAACAGACAATGACGCTGAAGTTGTGCTCTTTGCAGGTGACACTAACATTATAGTAACTAATTCTAACCCAAGGGGACTTCAAACAGCATTAACCAAATGCTCTCTGACATAATCTCATGATTTAAAACCAATTTCTTATTGCTGAACTTTAATGAAACATATTTAGAATTTATAACCAAAAACTGCACTGACACTACATTATATATTAACTACTTTAATAAAACCACTGCTATTGTTACATATACAAAGTTTCTGGGTTTCGTGACTGATGACACTCTAACTTGGGATAATCATACAGACCAATTAATTTCCAGATTGAACTCTGCATGCTATACAAAAAGAGCTGTATAAGCAATGTTGTCAGGGACAGGTTTATGAATGCTATATTTTACTTACGTACCTTTTATCATATCCTACTGTATAATTTTTTGTGGTAGCACCCCTAAAATTATTAAAATATTCAGAATGCAAAAAAAAATTAAAATTATGAATAATTCAAAGAAAATGTATTCATGTAGAGAACTGTTTAAAACAATGAAAATTTTACATTCCTATTCTCAGAAAATATTTTCACTTTAACTGTATGTGGTGAACAACAAACATTTATTTACAAAGAAATTAGAAGTCCGTAAGCACGACACTAGAGCTGCTAATAATTTTAACCTACCCATTACTAATTTAACCAAATACCAAAAAGGAGCTCATTATGCAGGAATTAAAATTTTTATTCATCTTCCTACTCACATACAGTGTGTAGCAAATGAAATAGAAGTTTTTAAATCAGCCCTAACGAGGTTTTTTCTTTCTAACTCATTTTATTCTACTGAAGAATATTTTAATTCTAATAAATAATATATGTTCCACATTGTTATGTTTAAATGTTACAATTATTGTACTATGTAATCATTGTATTGTAATTGTAATCCGTAATTTGACAGCTGTAATTTAACAGATACAATGTGTCATCACATTGTGACTATTTCCACATCCTTAGATTGTACCTTTAAATGGATAAATGGAAATGGACTCCATCCCAGACAAATTTAGGAAAAAGCTGCAACCCAGAAAAAATACTGGCACGTTGCTTGATAACATACCTCAGAAGACGGATTGTCTGATTTTGCGCTATCAGCGTCAACGGGTTCCTTCTCACTTTGAGCAAACGAAGATAAAGATACAATCAGCACCACAAGCACAACAATGCGACTGCCGAGGGTTGTTTTCCACCCTATTCCCAAAATGTTCACTGCCATCTTGGCGGTCAATCGTTCAAGCAAAAGACTTCCAAATGTTATTTGAAGTACTTCCACGTTGGGTAGTGCCAACAATCAAGACCAGCTGTTCATACAAATACTAAAGCACACAGCAGTTTTAAAACATTTGGTCATATCGCTGACCTCAACAATACACTATAAAAAATAATACAATATGTACTGTAACGTAATACTCGCAAAATCACATACTTATAACCATCACAATCTTCTTAGCCCATCTACCGCCGCGACAATTTATTCTCAACGTTACTAATCGCCGCGACACCTTATAACGTCGCACATCCAATTAGCTATGGTCTTCATAACCGCAGCAATCACCAATCATTGCAGCAATTGTGGCACCACAGGTCATCTAGTGGCATTGACAACCATGGCCAAGAGCTGACAACATACGGACAACAGAGGTGAGCAGTGCTGGCAACGTTAGAACCAACTGCTACAACATTATCTGCGACCGTGTTCAGAATAAATTTTAATTACGTTATCATCATCATCTTCCTCCACGGATTAGGTCGGTCGACCTGTTCCGGCATCGACGCGTTTCCATCGTTCCCTGAGGCGTCCGCGATCCCTTCTTCCCCGGGGTTTGTTGGTGAGGGCGTGTTTCGGGAGTCTGGTGTTGTCCATTCTGTCGAGGTGGTTGATCAAGTTTTGTTTGTATTTGAGTCTCACGTCTTGTATTCCAGAGATCTCTAGTTCTTGTCTTATGTCTTCGCTTCTTGTATAACGCTTAATTACGTTGATATGTTGCTAAACCCTTGTTATTATTCGGTGCAGAATCTTCTGTCATCCAGGATGCTGTCCAAAAATTTAAAGATCAAGATATATAGAAATATAATCCTGCCCGTTGTCCTGTATGGGTGTGAAACTTGGTCGCTGAAATTGAGGGAGGAACGTAGGCTGAGGGTGTTTGAGAACAGGGTGTTGAGGGGAGTATTTGGGTCTAAGAGGGACGAGGTAACAGGGGAATGGAGAAAATTACGTAATAAGGAGCTTACGGATCTTTACTCCTTACCCAATATTGTGTGGGTGGTAAAATCGAGAAGAATGAGATGGGGAGGGGGATGTGGTGCGTATGGGGGAGGGGAGAGGTGTGCACAGGGTTCTAGTGGGGAAACCTGAGGGAAATAGCCATTGGGGAGACCTAGACGTAGATGGGAGGATAATATTAAGATGGATCTTCGGAAAGTGGGTGAGGGTGGAGACTGGATATAGTTGGCTCAGGATAGGGACAGATGGTGGGCACTTGTGAGTACGGTGATGAACCTTCCATAAAGTGCTGAGAATTTCTTGACTAGCTGCAGAACCAGGTAGCTTCTCAAGAAAGACTCTGCTCCATGGAGTAAGTAAGTATGTTGCTAAACCGTGATCGTCGCGAATACCGCGCACGCTAATCCATGGCGACCAGTACACATCTTTGATCACTGCGTTTTTAATACGTTCCATGTTTAGTGTCAGGGATAGGAGCTGGTACGATGTTTGAAGTTACTGCGGCTTGTAACAAAGCAAACGCGAACAGTAATATGGTTCCATATTTAAACCCTGATGTTATGGAAGTAATTTTTTCACACGTAAATGGAAAATCTCTTGCACGTTGTGAACAAGTCTGTAAATTGTGGAAGGAATTGATACAAAAGCTGTCGCAGGTTAAGGATCCATTTCAGTTAAATATAAAACAGCAGTAGAAATAAGCTTGAATGCGTATTGCGTGCCTACATTGAAAGTTATAACGGTCAATAAATGTGCGTAGTTACTAATTTGGAAAGTCGTACCCTACGAGATGTGGTTAGCAACTAGTTTTGTGAGGTTAGGATCAAAGTTGCCATTCCTGTATCCATTATCACATGTGTGCACGTCAGTTGCCTTTTCTTTAAACACGTACGTTTCCAATGTTGAAAGTGTAAGCCATTTCCTCTTCACTTGGTCAGTTAATATTCTTCATGACTAACACTAGCAGTAACTGGAATTGCTGTTTTGCCACCTTAAATTGAGCAAACGAACAAATAATGCCGCTTAAGCACTCTGTAATGTGCGAGGGGAAGGTACGGGCCACCGCAAAACTGCGGCAAGTGAAAGTAAGACACTAATCTGACACTGCCCTTGCATACTAAGAAAAGACAAACTGCTGCTTCTGGCATGTTTTTCATTGTTTCATTATGTTGTTATATCCTGTAACAACAGATACATTGAGATTAGAATGCTCAATTTGAGAAGTAAAATCTGCATTCAGAAATGAATTAAAATTGTTCGTAAAGCAGCCTAAATCTCATTCAGAGCTTTCAAAATTGTACAAAGTGTGAAACATTTAGAGTTACAAGCCACTACAGGTAATGCCAGTTCTGAAACATCTAACATGCTGTGGACATTAATTGTAACTAGGATGTTTTTAGAAGTGCTGGCAATTTAAAATGTCACGTGTATTCTTCGTATTTACGCCGCTTCAAATGGATTATTTTTCTCTAATGAGTCTTTTATTCACATTTAAAATTATGGTAGTTACCTAGTCTTTACTGAATCCTACTGTTTATTTATTTATTTATTTATTTATTTAGTATTCCAGAGATCCATCAGAGTGGATATAGAACTTGTCATTACATAGCAGTAGGCAGAGTACAGAATGAGGCTAAGCAGTAGGATACATGGTAG
>Ga0123357_10003683_pt1 | contig 17692 bp, 5 predicted proteins | sample TergutEmb28metaG_FD_89873 | JGI IMG/M metagenome (GOLD analysis project Ga0123357, IMG submission 89873) | Embiratermes neotenicus P4 segment gut microbial communities from Petit-Saut dam, French Guiana - Emb289 P4 | ecosystem: Host-associated > Arthropoda: Insects > Digestive system > Gut ... | reverse complement strand
ATTATTTTATTCAATGTTCATTCAATGCTCAACATGTTTCGGCCGTTAATACGACCATCTTCAGGAGCCTGCGACTAATTGGTTGTTATTTCATGGGTTGTATCTGGTTCGGTGTGTGTTGGCCTTCCGTTTCAGTGTGGCTATGGCGGTGTGGTTTCTCTTTACTCAACTATCAAGATGATGCACGGTCCCATAAACATAAGATAGATAGATATATTTTAACTGCAATTGAGTTGACAACCCGTGGCAGTAGTACAGCACACATTTACGCACAAACAAGACAGAGAACACAAAAAATACGTAGAACAACACAATTAATTTGTTTAGAGTGCGGGCCGTGCCTCGTCGTTGCGAGTTATACCGTGGTATCTGCCTTACAACTGAGTAAAAAGCACGGAGAAACCTCAGTCAGGGTAGCCGAAGAGTGCCAGCTGGCACGATGAAAACAGAATATACAGAACAGAACAATGGGCTGTATACACGTAGGACACAAGTGGTTTGTCTTCAATGCGCATAATATGAAGGGGATGTAAATAAATGTGCTACTTTTGGGTCTTCGGCAAATAGGGTAAACAGATATCGCCAATTTACAGATATCAGAGGGGTAGCCCTGTTACTGGTCACAGTCATTGGGTTGGTCCTGTTTGACGTTAAAAACATTAGTCTTGCATGTAGGCCTATTTACAATTTCAGCTACTGTTTATTTCCTTTCACTATAGAATACTTTTAATGTGCCTTATTGTTATGCACAAAATGTTTGGTCGTGTGTTCTTGTCGGTGAACCGCTCCTTCTCCGGAATACTTTCCGTGCCCTAGAGACCTTGAACCACTTAACACATTTTTACACCCCGAAATTTTTCCCCTTTCCAGGGAGATGCCCGAGAATGTGTGCACTGTGTGTTCGGGCCCCGCATCCAACAGGTGCAGTGCCTGTAAGCAGGTGTCTTACTGCAGCAGGGAGCATCAGAAACAGGACTGGAGGAACCACAAGAACTTCTGCCGACCTTTCGAGGCGAGTATCATTTCCAGCTAGCCGTATTGTCTGTTCATGTGTTTGGCAATCAGAAGTGTTTGTCTGCCTCACTGCGGAATTAGGGTAGCTCAGTACTTATAGTGACTACAATACGGGCTGCACTACGGGGGATCGATTCTGGCCAAAGACAGGTATCTTCATTTTCGTCAATGTGTTCAGACCATCTGTAATATCCCTCAGCTACTTATCTGATGGATACAGGATGTTCTTGCTTAGGTGATAAAGCGGGTGGATTGTACCACTCACCTTCAGCTAGAGCCAATGTTGAGAATATGCATTAATGACATGGTTCTTATACGAAGACAGGGAAGAGCTGTATATTTTAACTTTTCCCTACTGACTCCCTTTCTGTCTCTTGAGATCTAATTTGTCATGGAATTCAGATTTGACTGGAACATACAGTGAAATTTATAGCTCTCTTGGAACTTTCTGATTCAGAAACTTGGAATAGGAGCTGTAGAAAATGTTTAACAAACTAGACCCACGACACCGGATTCGATGCGACAGACAGAGAGACGTCTAGAATATCGCTCAGCGACCTCGCTTTCACGCTCTTTGTAGAGGGGATAAGTTTCGGAACATTCTATGTTATTTCTGCTGCACTCTTGCTGGATTCCACAGCTTTCCGGTTCTCGGTATTGCCCCTGTGCAGACCATTCTGCACGTAGAGACACATAAGTGTGCTTTGAAACATCCTGTACAATTGCAGGTTCGCACCTCACCAGAGCTTGGGAAATACCTTGTGGCGTCACGTGACCTGTCACCTGGCGACGTAATAATCAGCGAGGGGCCTTTGGTTGTGGGGCCTAAGCTGCATAACGAGCAACCACTGTGCCTGGGCTGTCTCTCTCCAGCCCGATACGACAGCGATTATAGATGCCCGAAATGCCTGTGGCCGTGCTGTGGACCGAGCTGTCCTGCAGACCCCAAGTTGCATGCCCCCGAGTGTGCCATACTGTGCCTACAGGCAAAACGAAACTTGGCGGCCGCTGCCCGAAACGAAGTTGCGCCTTACCATTATGACACCGTGACGCCGCTCAGATGTTTGCTATTGCAAAGACGCAACCCCCGTAAGTGGGATCAGATCCTGCAGATGGAGGCACATCTCAGGCATAGAGGACCAGGAACTGATGCTTACAGGTAGAGTTGACTCAGAAACCCGAATTGAAAACGGTCACTTCATTACTCTGTCCTTCCAGAAGACAGTCTCAAATTTTGCTCATTGTAATAAATTAACCAATTAGATTACAAGGACGAATATTGCAGTCATAATAATAACATTAAGAGGCATAAGCAGACGAGACGCACGTGACCGACAAACACATATTCTCACGGTGCCTAGATTCGTTGTATGCCACCTGCATTAAAACGTGCGAATCTCTGAGGTGGGACAGGCCCTAACTGCAGCCTTTTAGAGTATAAAACACCAAGCAGATAACTGGAAATTTTAACCTTGGGAGATGAATCATCAAAATTAAGTAAGCTATATGAAAGATGACTTCATAAAGACTTCCCAGAATGTCTTGTTAGTTTTACTTAATTCTCACGCGTATGGTCTTTCAGGGAAATTCGCGACCACGTTGTGAGCTACCTACAGGAAAACTACCTGCAAAAATTGCCTACAGGTGGCGAGGAAGGTGAGACAGTACTGCAGGACTGCTCGGAGAACACACTGCACAGGATCTGTGGCATTCTTGACGTGAACGGCCTGGACATCCGCCTGTCCCTCGGGACAGAGGTGGTGGCTCTTTACCCCACGGTATATCTGATGGAACACAACTGTCTGCCCAACACTCGGCACAGTTTCGAGATCTGTCCGGGAGAGAAACTCTACCGTGTCACAGTAACTGCCTCTAGACCCATACTTAAGTAAGTAGAGTCATTTGTTTGGAATTTTGTTTCTTTGTGTAGGAATAGAGTGGAACCTTTGCTCCACCCAAGTATTATCGAAATATATATATTTTTTTTGTGATTTTGTAAGGTACCTAATTTCCCTTAATATTTATTTGTTATGGATAAGGAATCAATTTTTACAAAACTCCTTTACACTTACTCTTGGTTTATCCAAAGGCCTTTTAGTAACTAACATAATATAATGTGCGGTGACATGATGATTACTGGGTATGATTTGTGGGGAATGGAATTGATTTGAAACAAGAATGGACTGCCTTAATCTGAGGAGCTGTCTTGATAGTTCCCTAGAGTAACCGAGGAAGATCACCGAGAACCCAAATTGGGATCGTTGTGTTTATTGAACCGTGCATCATTGTGATAGTTGAAGAATAAAAGACCAACTTGATGTCACTTGCTAATTTATTTCACTTCTTATGTGCTCAACATGTTTCGGACATTACTATATCCATCATCAGGAGCTTGCGACTATTCTGTTGAATTACCACGTTGGTCGTATTGTTCTTGGTTCGATGTGTGTTGGAGTTTCGGTGTGGTTTCAACCTGCAACACGGATACCACTCCAACACAACCACACCGAAACTCCAACACACATCGAACCAAGAACAATACGACCAATGTGGTAATTCAACAGAATAGTCGCAAGCTCCTGATGATGGATATAGTAATGTCCGAAACATGTTGAACACATAAGAAATGAAATAAAATAGCAAGTGATATGAAGTTGGTCTTTTATTCTTCAACTACCAAATTGGGATAGTCTGCCTTTGGACCAAAATTTGAACACAGCATCACTACAACACGAACGAGAGTTGCCACGACGTTTCGTGCACAGCTGTAATGGTGCAAAATTCGAAAATACGTTCTCTTTATTTCATACAATATTCATCCAACGTACCAAGAAATGTGTGGGAATTAAGTTGTAGTCCCTTAGTTATATTTAGCTCCTATGTTTTAAATTGTATACAAATTTTGACAGCCTACTCTCATTTATTTTTTTGGAAGTTCACTAATTTCTAGTTTTTTCACATACAAATAGTAATATATTACACATTTGCCAAGGTGAAGATAAAATTATCCCTGTATTTAATTGAATGCCATACTGTGGAGAATTATATGGCTTCTGAGATACATAGTTCTGTATTTTAAGCTCGGAACTGGATGAAGATGGGTGGTTAACCATAATCTAGCCATTTTGTCTCGGGAAAGGTCTTCGATAATCTATTCTTTGGAACACTGGTGGCGAGCAGAATTTACATTGTGCCCAGGCTTCATACTAGTTAAGCTACTCCGGGTTCACTTGGATTATCAGACGAATTTTGTATACATATGTAGACTTGTCCTCATGAAATGTAATCGTAATCTCTACAGTAATTTCATTATGAACTGTTAGTCTTGAATTAATTGATATTTTTTACAGGGGTGAGCACCTCGCAACTATGTACACGCATGCCCTTTGGGGAACACAGGCTCGTAGGGCACACCTTGCAGCCACCAAATACTTCAGCTGTAGATGCGAAAGATGCAGTGATCCTACGGAGTTAGGGACCTATATCAGCGGTATCCGGTGTCTGGGGACCCATATCTTGACACCTGAATTGCAAGTATTATGCCAGTATCAATAGTGTCAAGTTATTAACGGTGCGGAGTGTAAGAATACGCGATAATAGACCTTAAAATATAAACAATTGCCTCATTCCATTTTCAGTACCTCATTTATCTGTTTTATTTATCCTAATTTATAAGTGTTTATAACTAATTCCCTGGTGCACTGTTCTTCTTGAAAATATAAAAATAATTTTACCCTTGTGGAACTTTAAAGCTAGTAAGTTCCTCTATGATCTTTGATAGTGCTATTAACTCTACCCACTTTTAAAAGCATATTTCTCCAAGACCAAATTCAATACTATTTTACTATCCATGTTTAGGTCTAATAAGTATTTTCCCTTCAATCCGTCTGATCAAATTTTTATTCTTCCATTGCGTCACCATCCGAGCTACATGTCCTGCCGTATTATCATTCTGCATTTTACTGCCCCGACAATCACAGGTGCCCTATTCATTCCAGTTTTTTAAATCAAAATATGTGTGCTTGTTTCACATGCTCGCTTTTTGACAAGGCTTGCTTTTCTCACTCTAAACCTATTATTTTTAGAGGTGGGGCGTCTTGTGGAGGGACTCTGTTACCAGTTTCACCACTCGATGAGAACTCTGAATGGCGCTGCGATCGATGTCCTGTTGTGTTAACGTCTTCTGAGGTGTATGACCTAGTATCACGGATCGGAGAGGAGGTCGACAATGTCCAAGCAGTGAGTACTGAACCTGAAATGAAATATTTTGCTGTGTTGTGAATACTGAATATTTGATACAACATTAAAGCACACAGTTAATGATGCTATTATGCCTGTCTCTGCGGCAATCAGTATAAGAAAACTAATGACGTCAGGCACGCGTGCAGAACGCATGTGAAATATATGTGGATTTCAAACTACATATTAATTTCAGATTGTATTCTTGTGGGTTAGTTTGACGTGAGGTTTGTTTCGTTTTTACTAACGATTCGGAGGGATATGTTGCCTCTAACACCCACATACACCAAGAAATGTACACAATTAATATAAAATCACATATCATCCACATATACATGAAATATCTTGCATGTTCCATGATACATCCCCATCCTCATGGAGACATTAACTCCACAAGCAGTCTCCTAGTCGAGACACATCAAAGCACGACTAAGGGACGTGATCCTTGGATTGAACACTTCTATATCGTTTCTGAGATATTTCTACGCATGTAACCACATACTATATCAAGAGTGAGACGCCAATGAATTTTATTCAAGAATATGTCAACACCACATTAACTACAGTATTTACATTTTTGTGTTTTAGATGTAATTTATTTATTTTTAACATTGAACTTTTAAATTGGTTGTACTAATTTTATATTACTTTGAATCGAAGTCTTCCTGAGGATGGCGATTTATCGCCGAAAAATGTTGGAGAGTTCATATATATATATATATATATATATATATATTGTGTGCATTTGTTGGTGATTGTGTGTGTGTGATTATAGTCACAATGCAAGAAACGAATAATATTAAAAATGCCTCCTCTATTTTCAGGCTATACAGACACTTTATTATGTGCAGGTTTTTTTGTGTGTCATATTCGCTTCTACATCATTATCATTGTCATCATCATCATCATCATCATCATTATCATCTAGGTAATATGGAGTTGCGCCACTTGCGGACCCGTTCCGGTCTCACACATCCAGAAGTCTCTTTAATGTTCTCGCCTAATTTCTTCTGTCCTTTTGTCTGTATTTTTTATTATTCTCGGTAATCTAATACGAGGCATACTGTCGATATGCTGCAGCCAGTTTCTTCTGTATTCCTGTATTTTGTCCAAAACTGGGGTATTGCGGGTCCCTTTGCAAACTCTGTTTGTTTTACAATTTGTCTCCGTGTATCCTGTTGTTTTTCTTGCGTATTTTATCTCTGTTTCTGTTATTCCGTTTCCGTTTCTTGCTTTAATGGTCCAGTTTTCAGTACCGTGTAACAGAGTTGGAAAGGTTGGAGTATGGTATAATTTTGTTCTTCTTCTCTTAAAGTTTTTCTGTGGTCCAAACATATTATTTATAACGCCTTTTATTTTCAGATAGTTTCTCAATTTGTTATCAATATCCACTTCTTTTTCATAATGCATCACATTTCTTAAAATTTGCTTGATTTTTGATCTTACCTTTAGATTGTGGTCTTCAAAGACATGATATTTTCGGAGTAAGCATATTTTAAGGAAAAGTCAGTAGCTGTTACGAAATACTGGTAACCATTCACGAGACTACTGGGTGTTGTGACCCAGACAATCACAAATTAATTCTTTAGTGTTGTAGAAACTCAAGTCTTAATTTGTGTGTTGTTGACAGGAAAGTCCAACAGTAACACAATTGGAGGAACTTTTGTCGAAACTGTCCACGTTTCTGCACCCGCACCATTACCACCTGTACTCACTTAAGCACTCCTTGGTGCAGCTCTACGGATACCAGCAAGGGTACCAGTTCAACCAGCTCAGCGATCAACAGCTGGAGAGGAAAGCAGGTACGTGTCAGCAACTTCCTTCGCAGTATTGACAGAGGATCTTATCCGGATTCCACTTCGAAAACTGATATACGGTATCCTTAATGACGCTTTATCATCTGAATGTGTGACATCCCCGATGTGTTGTATAATTCACAGTAATTAGGAAGTAATCCGTCGAAATACAACTTTATTATAGCAAATCGGAAGCAACTACATGTTTTGGCTGCGTAAAGACTGACGATGGCTGTTTCTCGCAGCCGAAAGATGTAGTTGCTTTGCGTTTGCTATAATATGAGTTGTGTATCTAAGGGTTACATCATTATTACACTTTATCAACTGCAAAACGTAGGCCTGCAGTGAGTATAACTTAGTTAGCAGCGAAAGATAAGATATTTTGTTATCCTTTACTTAAACTAGTTCGGAGGAAATAAATTATAGCCTATTTGAAGAAAGTGTCCAGGTTGAAGAAGACTATTACAAACTTCATTAAAGGTATTTATTTTACAAGTCGAAACATGGTATAGAACGTCCCAGGATGCGAATGAAGAGTACTGCACCATACGCTGCACCAAAATTTACAAGTATGTGGGGAATTAAACATTTCTACCTTTACTGTGGTTTATTTTATGACTCTGCTCAGTATTCCAGGATATACAGTTTCGAAAAATGGATGTTAAGTGGCCTAATTGAGGTACTTCTAGGAGGTTTTCTATGTGTAGTGAGGAAATTAATAAAAACCATGTAGCGGCGGCTTCTGAATACAATCCTACCACCATGTTCCTTGTAATTATGTGACATAAAGGCAGCAATATTGCTGCGAAATGTCTGTTCGAATCTTTAAGGGTTGGTATAACTTGGAAGAAAAACTTGATATAAAAGATAAAATAAAATAGATACTGAAACAAATATAAGGTCTAGATGGAAACGAATTTGAACCGGTGGTAATTCGAACATAATACTACCTGCATTAAATTCAGACGGATTAGCGCTGAGCTAGCCTGCTCGGAGGAATGAACTGAGACGGCTTTTTTTTTTACCGACTCACGTACAAGCTATACTTTGAGACATTCAAGTGAACCATATTTATTTTTTTCAGATATGTGTCGGGAGTTGCAAGCAATAACTAACGCTGTAGATCCTGGCACCTCCAGACTGGCTCTATATTCCTCGGTCATTCTCCACGAACTCCACCGCGCAGAATTTCATCTTGCTCGTCGTAATTTTGAGAAGGAGCCACCTGTCGTATCTGCTGAGGAAATATCTCGCAGGGTCTTGGAGTCGAGGGTCTTGCTGCTGAGGGCCATCAAAATTTTGGAGCCAGAACCGCAGTTCTCATCCGGCAGCAAGATGCTGGAGCTTCTCCGGAAGAGTCTCTGTGAATGCGACACTTGGAGGAAGTCTAAGGGGCTGACTGTTCCTGCGTGAATCGAACTGAGGATGTACTATAAGGTTAAACCCTGGGCCGTTCTTAGCTCAGACATTTCATCGCCGACTTCTTGTCGTTGAGGCTTGCTTTGGTTTAGGAATGATGGCAAGCAAAGTGGCATTCGGTTAGGCTTATTGCCTTAACGTCGGCCTTTCTCTGTCATTCCAGCAAAGCACTATATTCATTGGCCTTTGATTTCGGAGATGAACAATGGGTCCAACAAAGGATCCAGTTCCTAGAGACAAGTCTTGCCACTACACGATAATAAACAATTTTTTCTCCTTTGACAGAAATCCTCTCAATTTCGTGGGAGGGTGTAAGACAGTCCTATAATTTAAGTGCGTGGAACAGTTTGCAACTTCAGAAGAAGGGAAAGGGAAAAGAACAGGAAACTTAGCATTTAATTCGGTGCTTCTCAATTACGGTTTTGTAGAATGTCGGTAGGTATTCCGTAAAAATTGTGGAATAAATAAATAAAAATTTTGAAATACAGTGAAAAATGTCAAACTTGCTTATACAATGTTGTTTTTTCTATTTCATAGGCAGGGTTTATTCCGGGTGTGAGTAATTATTTTAGCTACTTCTGCATGGTAAAAAGTAGGGAAAAGCTCATATTATGAAACTATTATAGGTTTAATTATATATACTGGGAGGAAGCTGTGGTTGGGAATAGGAACATCTTGTAAAATTTCTGCTTCTGCAACAGATGGAGAATTTATTGATCTGTTGATCTCAGTTCATCCTATCAAGAAATAATTTAAACATTATTAATTTTCTTACGACAAATCTGAGCAGAGTTAAATTTTAAGCGCACTACTCTGAGTAACTTTGCTGTTGCAATAAACTGAAGACGGAAATGCTGTAAAATATTTGGTACCAAGTGTTCACCATGATGTTCCAAATTTCCCTACGCCTCGGAATGTTACAATAAAGTTAACAATGTCTAAATCACCAAGTAGCGTCAGAAATTGAAGTTTGCGCAGCTGGTACAGTACTCACAGGGATACCTAACGTTCGCACCGAAGAAAAATTTCAATTACATCACTGGTTTATTGAATTTTAGAGAATGTTCGAATAGAAAATATTTAAAATTTTGGAAGTAAACAGGAATAATTAGGAAAAATTAGATTGTTCAAGTTGTCACCGACGAGTATCGGGTTCGATCGCAGTCTAGTTCATGTTTGATTTGTGGTGCACAAAGTGGAACTGGGAGAGGTTTCTCTTCAGGTACTTCAGTTTCCCCTGTCAGTATCATTCCACGAAGGACCCATATTATTTTCATTCTTATGTTACCAACACTATGTAAACTTTGCAATTGAAGCGTCATTAAATAGACTACGATTGTCCGACTGTACCATATTTTTCCACATTATCTCATAAACGGCACGGTTTTAAAAAAAAATTTGTTGAACATAAAAGGTGTTTTGATTTTCTGTAACTTTGTCTGAAATATTTCTCCTATTAAGAAACATTCAGAGAGATATATCATACATGTACATAGATCGTCACGTAAAATGTACCTGTTATTCTTGTCAGATTTTAATGAAACTTGAATTTTCTCGACGTATTTTGGAAAAAAAATTGATGTAAAATTTCGTGAACACTCGTCCATTGGGAGCCGAGTTTTTCCATGGGGACGGACATAGGTATGATAAACGTAATGTTCGCTCTTTGGAATTTTACAGAAAGGGCCTTAAATACTTGCGTAGTGTAGACTGGATTTAGTTAAGAAATGTGGTCTAATTATTTGCTTCTAAATGTAGTTATTGGCATTTTTAGATTCCATGGAGACTGTCAACAATAATTAATTATATTCGGAATGTAACTTGGGTTCAGGATGTAAGGTGCACTGAGAAGCAAGGAATCTTGATATTATTGTATTGAAGAAAATGTTTAAACGAGTTAGAATGACCTTATTTGCATTACTGTATTGTCTCAGTTACGCTTATCAACACGAAACAAACCTAAATACTCGTCATTTTTGCTTGAAATTCCATCATCAGTAAGGGCGGTGCGGTGGCGAAGGATACACTTTCACGTCCTCCTGAAAATCAAACGTCAGCAACTTTCTGATACGTCTTCCGTTAGTGGCTAAGGTATATCGGAAGTAAGCCCTGAAATGAGCATAGCATCCTTCATTTGTTTCACATTCGTATATCACCGACGACGTGAGCCGAATTTTGACGATTGTGTAACGTCGGACCTTCGTTAAGTAGTTCCGTTTCATGTGGACAGGTGCGTTAGTGATGCTACGCGGTAAATTTCGTGTAATTCTGAGTTTTTTTAGTGCTAGTTGTGTGGTTTTGATTTTCTAATAATTGTGGTGTGTGTATCGAAGTTAAATTGAGAAAACAATATAACGTAGAGCTGATGAATTGTGATAAAAACTTTATCCATAAACGGGCTTGGCGCGACTTTATGCAACATGCTATTCCAACAACAGATTCAGTGGCAACGCACGGATTTGTTTGAGGGAAGGGATGAAAATGTTATGTAACTGAGATATCTTCATCTGGCGCTGAGGGGAGTGCAGTTGCCGGGAATCGTAATTTCGTAACTTCAGTGTATTTACTTGTCTGTCACTAAAGGAACATGGCGGTTGATTAATGACTGTGTACAAGTAACTTCAGCATACGTATTCTTTATCTGTTTGTTAGATTCCAGTACACATGTAGAAACATATTAAACACTCAGTTCTAAAAAAAATATTCCGTTTGGAGTGAGAGCATTGACCTACAACTGGACCCTACCTGACCCATTTGACAGAACCCAGTGTCTTGATGCCACGTTGAACGTCATGCTGGTTTCGACAGTCTTCTTGTTTGATTAATTTCAGAGCGCAGTTTATGGCTATAATCCCCCCCCCCCCGGAAATATGAACTAAGTAACTGATTCTATTAAAGCTTACTCTGAAGGCTGATAGTTTTTAAAATGACGAGTTAATGCCCATTTTATGTTTATTGGAACGTGCATCATCTTGATAGTTGAGTAAAGAGAGACCAACTTGATGTCACTTGCTTTATTATTTCTTTATTTAATGCTCAACAGGTTTCGGATGTTAATACATCCGTCCTCAGGAGCTTGCGACTTATGTGCTGAGGCACGTATTTCATAGGTTGCATTGATCTGGTTCGATGTGTGTTGGAGTTACGTTGTGGTATGGTTGTGGTGGTGTGGTATCCGTAGGCAGGCTGAAGAACTAGTGCCTCAGCCTGCGTACGGATACCACACCACACCACACCACACCACCACAACCATACCACAACGTAACTCCAACACACATCGAACCAGATCAATGCAATCTATGAAATAACTCAGCACATAAGTCGCAAGCTCCTGAGGATGGATGTATTAACATCCGAAACATGTTGAGCATTAAGCAAAGAAATAATAAAGCAAGTGACATCAAGTTGGTCTCTCTTTACTCAACTATTAATGCCCATTCTTTAACGGAACTTGATATATTAAAGTCGAAACTGCCCATTAATTTACGTGCTCAGTCTGACATCAGTTAATTAAAAACCTTTCTTCGTATAATGTTTCCAACTGGTAAACTCCATATACTTTCTCAGATTAATATGGTAAAACCTATTTTAAATGGAACCTGAGTTTAATGGAAACCTCTCTTGAGAGTAAAATTTTTATATCCCGAGGATCTTGAGTCTAATACTTCAAGCACCTGTATTAAACGGAACCTGCCTGCAAAGGAAAATTTCGCCGCTTGTAATGTCTTTATAGGCAGGTTTTACTGTTCTATAAGTATGTACCTTACTAGACATGCGTTACACGTATCGTAACAAGCTTATTTTTTTTTATTTTGCCTCTTTGTTGTTGAAGAATAGGCCAGTATATCACGTTACCAATTATGTATTTTTCTTAATCCTTCGATCAGTCTGATTTGTAAGTTCCTTGAAAAATGTAGGAATTCTTGACAAAATGTTTATGACAAGTTGCCTTCAACTGCTAGCCACAATATACATCCAATCTGCTGGTCAGCAGAATTATAGCCTAACAGTGGTCTTCAGAAAAATTAAATCACACCACACCAGGTGGACTTTATCTAGTTAATGGTTATACAGAAATTAATAAAGGGAAATTGCTTTCAGAAACTTGGAGACGCAAATAACTCCTTTATAGGCATATATTCTGAATTTTACTCGCCAATTATTTAAGTTATAGCTGAATATATTCGTGAAATACGTTTTGTATATTTTACATAAAATGGTATCCACTAATATCCAGCGTCTTTTTTATACAGGTTTACCAGTAAACAGGTTATATTTTTGGTCACTATTAGGTGATAGTTTAAGCAAATATTAATGCACAGTTTTATTTAAGTTTAATTAAATATGAAAAATTTTATTTCAAACTGGGTCTCACTTTTTCCACAGAAAAGCGCAACTCTTACATAGTTACTAACACACGGAGGGTCCCAAAATGAATTACCAAAACCGAAATCACCTAACTTTATTGGTAACTGGAATAAACAGCTGGTTGGAACTTGAAATAAAAACTTCAGCTGTGAAATTGTCAGTTTTTTTTATCTCGAACTGACACGAGAGTTCTTTATTTCAACACTGTAGGGAAAATCCTACACGTTACAACAAACCAATATACTTCACCGAGATCGAGGTCTGTCCCTCTTTGCCTGAAATTTTAAGGCGTGCTTCAATGAAACTTCCACTAAACAATGGAATTGTCAAGAAGGACCCATTAATCTGTTCGAATCACTCGATCTAATATCTATGTTTTTTTTTATCTGTGGTTAATTCTTATTCGATTGGCCGTAATGAGTGACGTAGAAATTTATTAAAAACTCGAAAATATCTCAGGTACTACTATGATTTACAATAAACTGAAACTTGTATACCTAATGCTTGTACACTTGTCAAAGCCAACTCAATTGTATTTCATTTAAGGTTCACTTTATTTGCATTTCTTTTCGGTACATTTAATATAGCAGCTTGCCATTTTAGTAAAGAATACCCCATTTAAAAATGACTGATTACTGAAATAAAATTGAAATATCATAACATATATAAGCCTATGTGTGAGCATAATATATGTTATTAATCCTGTGTTGCTTACATTGTTTCCAGACTAAATCTTTATAAAATATGAAATACACTTTACCTTGGAATAAAATTGTAAGGAGAGGAAAAATTCTTTAATGGGAATCTCAATCGAAAATATTAAATGTGGTTAACTTTAACAGACGCTGCTAGAGCACCCGGTCTGTTCTTTTCGTCGTTCAAATAAGGCCCCCTTGGAACTATTGAAACTGGACGAATCTGTTCTTCTTCCACTGCAGCTTGTTGCCTATCTGTTTTAACGTTAAGTTTGTTTCCTGTCTGCCTATTATAGCAACAGTATTCAAAAATATTCCGTATAAACCGAAAGACTCCTTGTGTAAAATTCAGCGTCTCATTTAAGAAACAATACAAGAACGGATTTAGAGCTGTGGACAGCAGGCTGAGCATGGTGAACCATTGCTGCATCAGCCACCATTTCATTTCCCCCAGTCGAATGTTTGTGCTAGACTGAACGACAGTGTACGTCCAGCTCGGCACACGGCATATGAAGCAAAAGACGATAAGTACCAAAATAACTCTAAATGTGCGAACTTTTCTTTTGGTTTGGGTTGTACACTTCGGCGTTTCCGCAAGTGGAGTTCTCACGTTATTATCACCTTGCCTTCTGCGGTTTAGAGGTGTTCCAGAGCTGCTGTCAGTTAGTACAGTGCTTCTTGACCCATTGTTGCTAGTTGTGCTTATTACATAACTAGTTGTCTTTGTGTTAGCTTTGTTGTACATTTTGGTGTCATTCTTGCTTGTACTTGTAGTGGCTGTTTCTTTTGAAGACGTTTGAGCAGGCGCTCTTTTACTAATGGGGATGCGTTGCTTCCATACGTAAATGGCAACGACGACATAGAATCCGATGAAAATGACAAATAAAGGAAGGAAAATGAGGGTGTATACTGATAAATAATATTGGATTTTGACACTTTTTGTGGGTACAACACAGAAGTACCAGCCATCGGGAATAATGTTGCAGTCCACAGTTACAATATATACCGGCCCAACGTAATGGTACATGGAATACATTGGCGTAGCAATTCCTGGAACAGTAAATGAAGTAACGTCAAGTAATTTAATTTCACAGCTATTGTCAATCATTTTACTACTTATAATGATAGCAGCAGCAGAAGAAGAAGAAGAAGAAGAAGCAAAAGGACAAGAAGAAAAAGAAGAAGAAGAAGCAGAAGAAGAAGAAGAAGAGGAAGAAGATAGTATGAGGAGGAGGTTCATAGAAGAAGAAGAAGAAGAAGAAGAAGAAAATAGTATGAGGAGGAGGTTTGTAGGGATGGAAAAATGTTGTCTGCAATTTTTAAGACACAAAATTACTTGTGAGGCGTAAGATGTTAAGGTAATATTAAAATAGACAACAGAGAAGTCATATCAGGTGAACTAGATTTCAGTGGAATCAAGTGTTGTCCAGAGGTATGTTTTCTTGAACACAGCAACAGAACTTAAAGCTTCGTACAAGCAACGGATTACTTGACCATCTTAATAACCACAAAATTTTCAAGAAAATCAAATGCAACTTATTGCAATGAGCTGGAACAGCTAATTTCGTAAGCAATTAGTGATTAATCTCTCTCTCTCTCTCCCTCTCTCTCTCACATATACACACATACATACATACATACATACACACACATTCACTCACATCCATACATGTAAACATACATACATATATACACATACACAAAATACATACATACATTCAGTGAATCCAGATTTAGTCAGTGTTAATAGGATATGGAATATGCCATAAAATACAAAACACAAAATATACAAGAGAAAAATATTATATATGTACTTCACATAAAATACGTCGAAAGTTACAGCGAATTTATTTTGTATTTATGTATTATTGATTAAGATTACGAGCCATTTTAAACAGTAAATTTATCATTAGAACATAAGAACTGTGTGTTTCTGCGTTTTCTTAATGCTGCTCCAAATTGACTTGACTTGAGAGTAGACTTGGTAAACTGTTGAATACTTTGATCCCGGTAGAGTACGCGTTTTTCTGAAAATACGAAAGATGGCAATTGTTTTTTGGTTGTATTATTACAACGTACTGCCGAATTTGTTCGAATTTCTTATTGCTTATTTGCAGTGATCTTCAGTCATGAAATTGTGTATGCACATGGAAGAGGCAAAATCTCTTAATCTCTTTGGGAGACATCTGCATGAACTTCTACGTTATGTACCAAACACAATTCTAACTCACTAGGTACAGGAATGATTTTTTATGCAAAAAATACTGGTAATTTAGGAATATAAAGCTTTCATTCAATCCTACTTAATATCAGTTCAGTCTAATTCACAATTAAAAAATCCATTTTAATATTATACCATAAATCGTGTTTATATGTGTAAATCGTTATTCAAGAGGCTTACTCACTTATTTCGTAACTAAACAACTCAGTACTACAAACCTTATGGATGTCCCCTATCTTTTGTTCAAAAAGAACCCCACTTTTGGCAGAAAGATCTTTTCCATCCTAAGGTGAAACCAAAAAGGCCAACGCTCAGTTGGGTCCAACACAAAGTGCTGTTATCAAATGTGTGTATCTTCCCAACCTTACGCCTAAGGACGGTAACAGATCCAGGCCCACGCCATTCTGTTCCTCCTTGAATACGAGATGATAGTAGAAGCCAAGCAACAGAAACCAAACATTCAGCAGGTGTTCACTAATGCACCTATGTCTCACACTAGACTGAAAACCCTCAGAGTTTGCTAAGCTTGACTTACATACTGCTTAAACTTATGGTAGTCATTTGACTCGTTAGGAGCAACAAGCCATTTAGACGGTTTTAATGCGCCCTAAATATAGAGGATGTTTAACCACTGAACTTCGACACTCACGTGCGGTTGCTTTTTTAGCGTATCTTGCTAAGGTTGTTTTATTCTCAGGTAATTTCGAATTAAATTTAACCAAGAGAGTATTATCAATTATCTTTAACAGCAATTGTTCAGTCAGAGATAGAATAGTTTTTTTCGTTCGCCTCCCATTTTCCGAAATGGAATTAACTTTGGTCAGAAACGTCGTCATGAAAACTGAATCTTGCTAGGACAGAAGACTTGAATACTCACAGCTTTAGTCGGTGGGTCAATAAAACATCTGCAACCGAGGGGCGTATTTGCTATCCTGTAACCGACTAAAGCACAGTTCCCAAACGTGTGATAACACAACAATTTTACTACCCTTGAAACAACACCTACATGTCGGGTAGAGTGTAAATAACTATGTTCAAGTTGACGGGGATGTCACTGAATCCTTAAAGCAAAGTTAAAAAGCATTGGTGATAGAGCGTCTCCTTGTTTCAAACCATTCCTAATAGGGAACCTGTTAGACACAGTCTTGCCCACACAGACTCTGCTATATGTTTCAGCCAGACTCATCTTTATTAACCTTACAAGTTTCCTAAGGGTACCAAACTCAATGAGAATCTTATATAAGACCTCCCTCCTAACTGAATCATAAGCTTTCTCGAAGTCTATAAAGAATTGATGAAGTTTTTCACTGTATTCCCATTTTTTCTCAAGTATTTGGCGAATGCAGAATATATGATCAGTAGTTGACCTGTTGCGTCGAAAGCCACATTGATGATCCCCGATAATTTCCTACGCATATAGAATTAACCTTGAGAACAGGATGTTGGATAAAATTTTGTACGTGGTTGGCAAAAGTGATATGCCTCTATAATTATTTCAATCTGTTTTATCCCCCTTCTTGTGAATAGGTATTATGATCGACTCCTTCCACTCTTCAGGCAGTTTCTCCTTCTTCCAAATAGAAGTAATAAATTTATGAATCTCCAAGCAATTTGTTATACCCCCTCCTTTAATCAGTTCTGTAGGTATTTGATCAATACCTGGCGATTTGTGACTTTTAACTTGTCGATAGCCAGCTCAATCTCAGCGGCACTTGGCTCCGGTACTAGTGGTTCTGCTGTGTGTATTTCTGCCTGCTCTTAACCCCATGCACGTTGAATAACTGGGAGAAATAATTCCTCCACTTAGCCACAATACTGTGGGGTCTGCCACCAAGTCACCTTTCTCATCCTTCACTATATTACATCTAGGCTGGTACCCCTTCTTAAAGTAACTGATGCCCCTATACAAGTCCCTAATGTTTTGGATCTTACTGTTAGTT
>Ga0123357_10003682_pt1 | contig 17695 bp, 11 predicted proteins | sample TergutEmb28metaG_FD_89873 | JGI IMG/M metagenome (GOLD analysis project Ga0123357, IMG submission 89873) | Embiratermes neotenicus P4 segment gut microbial communities from Petit-Saut dam, French Guiana - Emb289 P4 | ecosystem: Host-associated > Arthropoda: Insects > Digestive system > Gut ... | reverse complement strand
TGGTGCAAAGTTGGTTAAAGGCCACGCCAAAAAGCTTTTTTCTAGAGGGCATCCGCAAGCTTGTGGACAGGTGGACCAAGTGTGTTGCGAAGCGGGGGGACTATGTCAAAAATAAGAAACAAACAATTTCTGTAAGTACTCTTGTAAAAAAGTTATTACGAGTATAAAATTTCCTGTTATGTAATGACTTACCCTCGTATATACTTATTCAGGAGATGTGTACAAACCTGGTACAGATGAGTAACTGTGATCATTTCATGAAGAACTGCACAACACTGTTGTGTGTTATGTTGAACGCAAAGGCTTCATGATACTTATGAACAATACTGATGTAATGAAATAAGTATAAAGGGTCACTTGAATTCTATGCACAGCAGAATTACTGCTTTTCTTACACACCCTATAATGAAACACATACTTACAGACAGTTTGCAGGCCACATTACTGCCAAACATAGGCACCTGTTCACGGGCAATCTGTGTCCATGCTGCGTCATTCCCAACTAAAGCGATGACAGGCACTTTGTGTCGGGTCATAGTGTCAATTTCAGCCACACTAAATCCACATGACCCATCTCCATAGAGGATCCATACTTCTGCATCTGGTCTACACAGCTTTGCACCCAGCGCAAAACCACCACCAACACCAAGAGTTCCAAAGGCACCAGGGTCCAGCCAGCTCAGTGGACCACGAGGTCTAAAAAGATACAAGGCAATCAAACATGACACAAACCAGATATAAAGTTATTCCTGCCTGCAGAATTCTAATACTTATGAAAGGTTTCAATACTCCTACACATTTAAGCCTACATAAAAAACGTGTTTGGAAAAAGTCACTTTCCAAACTGAATACACTGGGCTTGGTGGTAATGTTCCTCCTAGAACAGGCCATGAGGAACAGAGGGGCAGAACAGGTATAGCTCTACTCTTTCTTTAACCTTTATGCTAGAGGTGGGTGTGTGGTAAAATGATGCCCAGTCCTCTTTATCCTGGGAAAAAGACCCAGTACCCATTGTACAGGAGGCTGGGTGGAATTCAAGGTCAGTCAGGACAGGTGCAGAAAACCCCCACCCCCCACTGGGATTCAATCCCTGGACCATCCAAACCATAGCGAGTCAATATTAAAACTATGCTATCCCAGCCATGGCTTGATGGTACAAAAATAAACTTAACTTTTGAACGACCCGTGTTCTTGTATGCACATAAATAAAACACCCCCCACAAATTCATTTTATTTATATTTAGGCAATAGGAAACTTGCCTAATTTTTAAGATGTGCTACATAACCAATGTTTCACTTTCCACAAAATGCCACTTATTTCATAATTTTAAATTGGTGTGTTTTCCCCATACAACATGCACTGAAACCTGAAAACCTGGTCATTTAAAGTTTAATATTCTACGACATACATAGCGCATCTTTAATGAGAATGTAACTCTACTAAGGTGGCTCACCAATCATACTGAGTAGCTTTGTTCACTTGCAATTTGCCTCACCTAAGTGGTGTGTTCAGTACTTTATAGTCATATGTCCATGATGCCAACAGGTGACAGTATGATACACAGGATCACCAAACATGAAAACTCACTATGTTTGAAGTTAAATACTTCATTTATTTCCATACATAATCCAGAGGTTTGCTATGAAATGTTTGGTAACTCACAAAACCTTTTTTCCTTGTCAGCTGGACATACGCATACGCACGCACACTTATCTTGATGGCAATAACATTTTGTGCCTATTGTAGTGACTATGATGGTGTCCCTTTACAAGAAAGCTGAATGCATCATACAATTTACTGCATTCCAGTTCACTTTAACTGTTCATTGCAATGGAAGAAACCTCCAAAATCCAAATCACCTTAGGATGTAAGCAGCAGTGCCAACAAAGTCACCTCCATCTGCTACCAATATTGCATCATCAGGCAATACCTTCTCTACTTCATGCAGCACCTTCAGGGGATTCAAATACTTATCTGCTGGTTCTAGGGACATCTAAAAAGAAAAGAGTAACAGAAAGTAACAACGGCACAGAATTTACATGCAAGAGTCTTTTTTCATGGGACAAAGGATGGTTGTGTTCTGCTATGGCTCACATTCTAGTGCCCACATTAAACACATTATTCCATAGCAATACTTCAAATTGTTAAGTAAGCCAGAATGTGTTTGCTTCTGAAACATAATCCACTTCAGGCAAAGGGACTAATGAATTAAACCCCCTTTTAGTAAATATTTTTCCTGGTAGAATATTAACAACATATTACTTTCTATAGTAAAACCAACTAGATGCACCAATGTATCAAATTTATTCTGGAATGACACTCTACATGTTTCGGACGGAAAGACCGTCCGAAGCATGTAGAGTGTCATTCCAAAATAAAATAAATTTGATACACTGGTGCATCTAGTTGGTTTTAGTATAGAAATAATATTAGGATGCACGGCCCTATGAACGTCAAACATATTACTTCTCATACTTCATGCATTCTGATCCAGTAAAATGACCTGTAATCTGCATTGGTGTATTTCTTTTCCCCCCCCTTTCAGTACTTGTACCTCCATTTAGTGCAAAAGTGGTCAAAACAACAATCAATATTCAAGTTTTTCTCTCTGCCAAAAACCTTTACCACACAACCATATCTTAGAAAAATATTGTAGCATATTGGGCATGTGCCAAAGCAAAGCCACCTGTGATATCAAACTCTGTATAGTGAATGTGGTTATGTCAGCATTTATTTCATGTAATTATTTTAATAATTAATTTGATATTACTGAGTGTGTAATTGAATTTATTTGTGTCAAAGCAATCTCTTAATCACTAGGTAATTAAGAATTTAGAAATTTAATCACTAAGTAATTAAGAATTTAGAGACAGAAGTTTAATCTACTACTTCTGTCCACCAGTAATGTAGGGGTTTAAATGGCTTGGATTAAAAGAATATTACTTATGTAAACAAATGGAAAGGTTCTTGATATGATTTTGTGTAACCCCATTTGGTGAAAACAGTTATTTTCTGTAATAATAGCTCCCCCCACCCTGGAACGTGATTAAATGAGGATTTGTTTTATAACTGCTTCTGCTAGACACAATATAAGAATAGATGACATCTTGACATCACACTGCCAATAGCTAGTATCATATGCCACTGTATCGGCTACATACATGATGTGAGGATCTAATATTGCAGGTGATCGTTTTTATGTTTCTTACGTTGTGCCATGGGTCATCCATCATTAAATCTGCAATTCTTCAGCTAAATAGCTAAGTATGGGGATTTAACAATAAAACTACCTCTTAAATGACACAATCATATGAGTGTGGTTAAACAAATATTGAAGGGTGATCCATTAGACATAAGGCAATGTGTTACCGCATGATTGAGCTCTTCTTTAGCTATGTCCCTGTCTCGGAGCTGTTGCAGCCAATCAGGAGAACACTTATAATCCACAAGGCAAAGGGACAACTCTTGAAGGAAGGAGCCTACATCAGCACACACGGTCAATGCAGGTTTCCAGAACATATCGGAGTTCTACGAAAACCAAGAGATATAGTAATGAGTTAAAACACTCTTTTCTACAATGTCACAATAATGAATTTAACATCAGAAATAAAATCACAAGTTTATATAACAGGTGTTACTGACTTCATATCATACAATCTTTTATCTGTCGATCAGTAAGTGGGTCTACAGTGTACGTCTATTGTGTCGCATTTAACAGCAAAATAGATACAGTATGTCAATACAGAGAATAGTTTGATAGCGTTAATAAGGAAATGACTGAATTCAATTAAGTTGACTGTAATTATTAAATAATTAACTAGATATTAACAATGGCCTGAACCATAATGAAGACGGGTATTACTATAATGGAGATGGACAGAATGGCAGAATCAATAACTAAAATACCAAAAGTCTAAAAATATTCTTGTAACATGTGATTTCCCATGTGTTCCTGTCACATACAAGTGTTTAGTACTCTACCCTGTACAGCTGATCCTTGTCTCGATTCACTGCTATCACTGGGACACCTCGTGGCAGAGCACGCCCATAGGACAGACGGAAGTCACAAACTGTGCCTGCCAGGATCACTAAATCAGCCTCTTTCAGAGCTTCCTTCCGCTGATGCCTCATCTGCAGGTGACTGTTCTTCCCAAGTAAGCCTCGGGACATACCCCCAAGGAAGCACGGTACACCAAGTGCCTCAACACTTCTGCGAATTGTTTGGATGGAAGTTGGTGGCAATGTTGCCTGGCTTCCAAGCAAAAACAATGGCCGCTTTGCTCGAGACAGCAATTCAGCAGTTCGTTGAACTGGTGAAGTAAAACAAAACGAAAGCTGATACTAACAAAATGCTAACACAGAACACTACAGTATATTCCTGCTTATAATAAAAAGGAAAAGGAGCACATATAATCACAGAACATAGATGCTCTCCCAATGCATAAAAAATTACTTGAACATCTAATGGTTTTTAACATATTTATTTTAAGGAGTGCAACAGACATTCAGCGAACAACTGAAAGACAAACAATGAACATTGAAACATATAGTGATATGCTTCAGAATCGGCTTCAGCCAGCAATGTGAGCAAAGCTCTGAAGCTCTGTCATTTGTAGTCTTCTAGCATGTCTGCAACGTGACAATGCATGACCTCATACAACCTATCATACCATGAAACAGATATGAAATTTAAAATTGGGGGTGTTACCCCACCTGCCACATTCACCACATTTTATACCCAGCAATTTTCACCTCTTTTTGGCTCGTAAAAGACACTCTATGTTGACGTCACTTCAGATCAGATGAGGGGGTGAACGAGGCAGTGAATGATTGGTTGGCATAGCAACCAAAAAACTTCTGCTGCTGAGGAATTTATGCCGTGGCATAAATTCCTCTCAGTGGTGGACTGCACTGAAGATTAAAGTCATTGTATCATATCTATTTTTGCAATAAATCATTTTATATCATTTTTCCAGTTTTCAGTTGAATTACCCTTGTAATATGTGCAGTTCATTTTTTTGGAGAGTTGTTTAGACTTCTCCTCATGGCAGTTCACATTTTTCTCACAGCTGTAATGTCATCATATTCAATACACTGCAGCACAATGTACAGTGCCAGGTATGTCAGACATGCTCACTATCTCCCCCTTCCTCTTTGTAGGCACACTGTTTTGCAACAACCTCTGAATCAGTCACATATTGCAAGTGGATCACATGGCTCAGTCTGGAGCCAGTTGGTGATGTTTACTCAACGGACATTTCCAAGAACCTTTAAAAAATTCACCCACTCAGTAATTCTGGATTTGCTTACTTCTTCAATATAGAAATGAAAAGCATTCACCATCTTCTAAACCTGCAAGATGTTTCCTCCAAGAGTGAACAAGTGTTACTGGTACAGTCAACCAAAAGAGGTACAGCATCCACCACTGTCACGTTTCTTCACAATGCTACGACATTGTAATCTTTATCAGGAAAGGTTCTGGGATTATCAGCCAATTTGTGTTCTTGCACTGACACCAAAACACACTGATTCATGGGTTGTACAGACCACTGGAAGGAAACACTTGGCATTCCAATGTCCAATGTCAGCCTGTAATAACACTTTCTCAATTCTGACTAACAAGTGATACAGTTCTGAGTGTAACAACAAATGGAGAGTCACATCTCACTGGATATGATGCCATGCTGATTAATAAACGGTCACTCTTCATTTGGAGAAGTCTCAGTGTTCAGGGCCCAAGTAGTCCAAGCAGCATAGGTGTGATGGAAAAAATTGATACATTAAAAAGACACTCCCCACCTTACGCATAGTTAAGTTCCGGAAGGTATGGTGCGAGTCAAATTTCCCGAAGTTGTACCTCAGTATACATATGGCTGACAACATAAATATATACAAAGAAATCCAGCTGAAATCCCAACTCCCAACTCCAACACAGTGGCACCTGACTGGCCACAACATGACCACCCCACTGCCGCCTGTGTTACTGGCCAGCAGTATTCACACACCACCTTTGTCATATTCTATTTTCATCCCCACCCCCCCCACAAATACAGTGCACATGTGTTACTTCAGTTTTTTTTTACTTCCTTTAAAACTGCAAGTCTGAAACTGCATGACTTGAAATTGTGTTAAGTTGGGGAGTATCTATATTGTACAGGTAATGTTGATAGGTGTAGCAAGCCAATGGGAGTGTTGGTGGTGTGTAGTGAATGGGGTCATGGAATAGGTACGAAAGTCAAGGGTGGGAGATGACCAGCCATCAGGGGTACAGTACAGAAAGGAAGTCATGGGCCAGGGCCACACTAGAATTAATGCCCTTCTCTAGGCCACATCAATAGCTGTTCTCGCTTATCCTGGTCATCTCGTTCAGCTTTGGTGCCTCCTCTTATTAACTACATCAGACACCACATTTGCTTAACTTCCTACGTCTACCAACACCATAACATCCTAAAAACCCATCAACTCCCTTCCAGACTATTTGGACAGCTCTCCTTCCACACCCCTCAAATTTCCTGCCTCTCCATGGCACTATTTTGCAAAAGACATTGGTCTTCATCACTGCAGCAATAACGTCAAACCTCGTAAAGTCAAATTAAACAGCAGACTGTATTCTACAACATACAGCATAGGAACTGTGTTCAACCCTTTGACACCTAACGACCCCTATAGTGGTCGTACCACACTGCTAACCTCTAAACGTTGCATTTTATATATTTATTCAACAAATATATGTACTGAATATTTTAAACACAGTATATACTCTCCGTTTTTTTCTCTTCAAAATGCAGTTTGTTTCATAATTGTAACTTATTTGGTTCCTGTTTTATTCACATTTTATATACAGAGTGTGCTAAAATTTAAAAAAATAATTCTGGCGCCAAAAGGTTAACTGTTAGTGCTAACTCACAGCCAGTTTGGAAGATAACATATCACATCATGCATAAATGTCAATGATTAACCCTTTAAGGATGGACAGTTAACCTGGATTTTACTTAAAGAAACATTTTGTACTATGTAGTCAACATGTCTTGGTTATATAAACTGATCAGCTAATGCAATGTAGAGAAATAACTACTGCTTGTTCTGAGATTCACAAAGAACACATAGTGTAAATGCTCTCTGTGGGCAGAACAGAGAATTTCCTAATGATAAGCCTGTGGTATATATGGTAAACACTAGGCTTTGAAGGGTTAACGTCCATCATAAAACAGAACTTGCAAACAACGTCACTCATCAAAACTAAAGTAACAAAATGACAATGGAACATAAACACATGAAATAATGAAAATCTGTTAATATACATTCCAGTGGGTTTAAGCAGTTGAGAAGAAAGCAAGGTGCTAAGAACGGACTAAAAATGAACCAGTGTTAAAAGATGCTTAGACATGCAAATCAGTATATCACATACTCTCTCTTTCCGTAGCCCGACGAATTATTGGAGGAAGTGGGGTTAAGTCTCGTGCTTCCCATGCGCCAGCAAATAAGTTATCCACATAGTTTTTCAAATACCTGCAAACAGTTAATCACCTACCATCAACGAAATTAAAACCAAGATTTCATGTTCTGATTACTGAGATAAGATAAATGGATATTTGCTATACTGGAAAAGAAAGAAAGAAAGAAAGAAAGAGAGAGATAAAGAAAGAAAGAGGGTACAAAGTAAATATGGTGCTTGTCATTCAGAATCTGCAGTGGTTAACACTGTGCATTAACTTATACTTTTCATGAACAGGAAATTTTAAATCTGTCAGTATCATGCAGCCATGTTCTAACTTGGAGGTGAATACCATATGGAAATAACTGACTGTCTTGTGGTACTATATAGCTGGTGGCCACAGTTTAATTCAGAAGTAATGGCATAATGGCATGCGAATACAACAAATTTACGCACTTCTGTTACTTTGACAGAACCGGCCAGCAACAGCCACCCTCTACCCAAGTGTTAACAGTCCATCATTATGCAAGTCTAGAACTGTTGCATAAAAACAATCACAGCAATTTAGCTGCATTATATAAGGGCCTAAAAATGCTGTTCCTGCACACGCACACTCACACTCACTCACACATGCACACACACACACACGCACACTCATCATCCTCATCATCTCTGTATTGTACAACCAAGCTTAGTTTCATCCCGATAAAAACCCAAAATGATTTGAAGCTAAAATCTGTTATTTCCCCTACTGAAGTAGAGCATATCATATACTGTCACACATACACAGTTTTTTTATCATCATCTATCTGCACCATTTTCAATATGTTGAAAAGACAAAAGGTAAAGTATTCCATGTACACACCATAGAAGGATATCTGGGAGAAGAGGTACAGCTCCATTCATTTTTAACCACAGTGATAGAGGGCAGTGGTAAGTTAACTTCATGCCCATGCTGCTTTACCCCGAGAGAGCGAAACCCGCCCGTAGGATAGGAGCTTGGGTGTGCCCCACAGACCGTCTGGACATTTTACATTCAAGTTGTTACATTTTACACATTTTTACATGTCCTATATTCACTATTACCAGACAGAATATCACAATATACACACAGCAACACTGACATGCAAGAACACATTTCTTGTACATTTTGAATGTTTTTCCACATGGATCTATTCAGATGAGAGGACTTTTTAATGAAGGAGAATTTGTAAGCCTCAAGACAGTCCTTGAATGGAACATTGCGAGTACTGAAACAGGCAACATGACTACACAACTACTGGAGGAAATGCCTCCATCTGGTCATGCAGGCCTTCTCTATACCATACAGAATGTAAAATATAATTCACATTCATGCAGTTATCATGTGGAGAATCCTCTGTGATACCTAAGGCTGTTTGTGCACAAGCGTTTAAGTATACATATAACAGCATACTGCAGAACAAGCACACCCACTATTACAGACAACTGAAGGCTGCACATTTCTTGTAGTACGTAACTTCTTTACTTTCCAAATTAATTAACAGTACTTAACATTATTAAGATGGTAAGCAATATAACAATACGTACTTCAACACATATTTCACAATGTTAACTATTATGCGTGTGTTTTGAAGACAAATGAGTTGGGCTTTATACAGTTCTGTGACACTTCAGAAAAGTTTGAGAAAACAGGGCATAATACCTATGGTTTTAGCAGTTCCCTTCAAAACCTTTCAAATGCAGAATACACAAAACTACTGAAGACAATGCAGTATAAAATTCTTACCAGGACACAAGCTGTGCTCTCAAACCACCACCCTTTTTCGAACCAAGAACTTCCTTCTTCACGAGTGCGTAGGGATAGAGTACATCAATAGGAAATTCCACAAATACCGGACCTAAATAAATGAAAACCTTTACTTGCATACATACATATATACATACATAATATAAATATAAAAACAATTTTCATGTCTTCATTAATCCATATACAATAATTCCAAAGAATGAAGTTTTGTTCTTTTATAAGCCACGCGAGAAGTATTACAAACAGAAGACTTATTGGTGATGTGATTAAAAAAACATGAAATATTACAACAGCAGGGACCTAATAGTAATGCGGTAAGAGATGGGCTGACAATAGCTTCGAACTGTTAGTTCAAAACATAGTCAAATGACACCAAAAACTACTGCTGGAACACAGTGTATGTGAGGCATAAGAAAAGAGGGCAGCTGCAGCACAACACGACAGACACACCACACTGAGAGGTGTCATTACAACGTAAGGGCCAATTTAAACGACACTATGCAAATAAAGGGTAAACTTATCCCTGCCCCACTTATTCTGAACCATGGTGCTAGATGGGGGTGAGCTGTTAGACATGGAAAAAAACATAACCAATCCTCAACAGATCAACACATAAGCAAGTTATGTTTTTATGAAAATACAAGGAAAAGCAATTTTTTTGTTTTTTTGGACATAACATTTTGACAGAAAGTGTCTGTAACCCATTTGTCTACTAATGTGGAAGACTCAGTCTGACAAATTGAGTGGCTGGACGAACTGCCACCGCATGAGCCATACAAAAATAAGTTCAAAACATAACTAAAGATTCAAGTCTTCTGAGGTGCCATGTCACCTAATAATTAGTTAATGGATAACATGCATCAACATCCCACAACTTGAATCCTTATTAGCACTGCTGTTAGAATTTCAAACATCTCTAATATCTGCAGAACAATTACCTGGTGTACCAGATTGTGCCTCCTGTATTGCATACTTCAGAGAGGGAACGATATCCCGAACAGATGTGACGGATACGCAATATTTACAGACTGTGCGGAACAGAGACATCTGATCTATATCCTGCAAGGCACCTCTACTCTTAAGCATGCCAGCCGCAGCACCACCTACAATAAACACACATACCAGATAAAGACACAGGTTCATTATAATGCAGCCTTTCCAACCAAGCTGACTCAGTCTATAGTTTCACATTCCAATTCTCTGTCACAAACTTTATGAAGATAGAAGACTCAGTGATTATAAGCAATACACTAAAGAACATGAAAGAAGTGAAGCTGTCACACCTTACATTGAGGATTTTAAAAAATCCATCATAACATTGTAAGTTCAGTAATGATAATGAACCTCGATACTCAACCCAGACACTTTTCTGATATAAGTAAGAACGCTAAATGCGGCTTGGTTAGAGCCCCTGCTTTGTATTAGTGTCTAGTTATAATAGTATAATTTTTAAGTTTCATATCAGTTCCTTGTTCTGTACATGGCACAAAATAATTTCACTTTGCAAAGAATACTGTATACAGTTGCTACGGTTTTACCTTCACTAGCCATTCATTTTTTACGCTCGAATCTGGTGAAATTTTGCTACAGAAATTGCAGAAGAAGCAGAATGGTTTCAGGTTTATTCAGAAGGAAGTGGGAAAATCCAGTCCATCCCACTTGCACTTCAAACACTAACAAATGTAAACTGTTAAGAAGCCATATGTTAACATACAGATTAACAACAAACAATTATGAAGTGGCCTGTTCTTTTGGAAATACAGTCACCTGAAGAACTGCAGAAGTGAAATAAAGGACAGTTCATGACACACCAGATAGATCTATTTAACAAACTGCCACTCTTGGCAATTTCCGATAACGATAGCATGTATGTAGTCTGACATTTTAATTACAACCAGCTAAAACTCAAATAATTTGTTGGTGACTTTCTGGAAGATGCATTTGATGTGTCACTGTAACAAGTTCCTTCCATGGATGGTAAACGACACCCCCCTCCCCACCCCCCTACCCCCCAAAAAAAACAGTATTTCAAGCAATGTTCAGTTATGCACAGACAAACTGAACACTGATCAAAATATGAATCTGTTTTGTTGTGCACCACCTACTGTCCAAACAGTGGTACTAGGAAGTACTGGAATCTCTCGCCAGTTGTATACTACATGTCCACAAAAGCCCGAGACTGGTACATGTCCTAAGCCAGATTAAATGCAGCATATAAGTTCACCCCATTTCTTCAGTTCACCTCAATATCATTATCCCAATTACATCCAGGTGTTTCAACCAAAATTCGGTATACATTTCTACACTACTGCATGCAACCCATATATCTGTCCACTCAAATGTCCTTCATTTGACCACCCTAATACATCTGGCAAATATTAAAGAATATGAACCTGCTTGCTGTGCAATTTTCTACAGCCTTCCCTGTAGAACCAAGAATTCACAGCAGCACTCTCTCTCAATATGATCCAGCAATTTTGTTACATTTACTTGTGGGCAAACACAGATATAAATTCATAAGAATGTCATAATAAATACATAATTTAACTAATAAATATTTATTATATACCAACATATGCACAAATAATTAGTGTAAATTTATATTAAATTACTCCGACAGGTTTTGGTGTTAATACACCATCTTCAGGGAGTTTACAGTTGTGTCAGTTAAAGTTATGAATTATTAAAATGATAACATACAATAGAGTAACATGTTATGGTAAAATCTTGGTAAATATCGCCGCATATGTAATTCCAGGTTAGGTGTGTGCACGTTTACTCTGCAACATACACACACCTAACCAGGAATTACATGTGCAGCCACATTTACCAAGATTTTATCATAACAACATTACTACATTGTATTTAATCATTTCAATAATTCATAACTTTAGGTGGCACAACTTGTAAACTCCCTGAACATGGTGCATTAACACAGAAACATGTCACAGAAATTTAATATAAATTTACACTATTTATTTGTGCATATGTTGTATATAATAAACATTATTCAATATGCACAGTATGAACATAAAAGTACATAATTTAACTATTTAAACATTTGTATTTTATGGAAAACTTGTGCAGAAACGATAGTCATCAGTACTGTACGCAACATGAGACTACACATCATACAGGATTGCATCTGAAAATTCAAACTGGCTGGACCTTGTGTAAGCTTGCATAAAAGATTAAATGTCACATACCAATCAACAACACAGGTGACTCAGCAAGCTGAGCATTTTTCACTGCAGTGACAGTATTTGTGACACCGGGCCCAGCAGTTACTGCAGCCACACCAATTGTTCCTGACAATCTTGCCACTGCATCAGCTGCAAACACAGCTGACACCTGCACAAACATTAATTACAATGACCAATGAAGGCCTTCTGAGTTTTTATACCACAAAGTATGATGGGTCTGCTCTGAAATTTTGGTTCAGGTGCGGGTGACTGACATTCACCTGGACCAAATTCTGTCACCCTGAAGATGGAGACAGTACGTTCCTGAAAACGCTGGAACAAACCCACTACACTACATAGTGCAACAGGCCAAAAGACCACTGTCTCAGCAACAACTACCGTGAAAACCTGAAAACGAATACTACCATGATGATCACTGCAGCATAATTCGAAATAGGCCTAAAATTTTGTGAACACATATTTTGTTTTTCAACAGACACCTTCTGAAAATGAGACTTTGTGGAACCCAACACCACTAATTAAATTTCACATTCTAGTAAACAGTTTCCCCCCCGAAGGTGTCTCCACCTTGTCGTGGTGGGGGGGCTTGTGTGACTCTGTGACCCGGAGAGCTATGCTGGCAGTAGCGTAGCTACTGGTAGGGCCTCCCATGCCGGACAGGTCGAAGGGTAGAGCCCAGACAAAGAGAGACACCCTGGTCCTCCAGGTTGGGGGTTGGGCATGAGGCTAACAACTTCACCCTAGTAAAAACAGCAATGTTCAGGAACCTAATAGTGGCAAAAACTGGTCTGATCTTCTGGAGCGACACGGGCGAGGGAAAGGATTAAGGATGGGTGTCACAAACTGGAGGATACGTGCACACAGAAGAGACGACTGGAAGATGGTCGTGAAGGAGGCCAAGGTCCTACAAGGGCTGTAGAGCCATGGAGTAGTAGTAGTAAACAGTCTACCTACAAAATGACTGCATTCAACTTTCTCCTTCAGAAACACAGTATCATGTATGAAACTCAGCATATTTTCAGAAGCAAAAGTTTTGAGCTGAAAATATGAATTTCTGCCATACAGAAATCATATTAAATTGAGGGCATTCATCAGGAATGTTTTCTCCTTTACAAACAGCATTACAACAAAACTGTGTCACAAACTACCTGTAAACCAGAGGTCACAAATCCCAGGCACTAGTTCATTGATGGCAACTGAATTTTGTGCAGTGGAACCTAACAACTGTGGGCCCTCAGTATGGAACTTGCCTCACTTTGTATTTCAGCCACATTAAATTCCGAACTGGCAGCTAGATTTCTGGAAAGTATGTGTGTCTTTCTGTGAACATTTTCAAATTATTGCTCCACCAGGCTTTACAGGTCTACTGCTGGTAAGTTTTTAAACTTTTAAAACAAATACAATGCCTTTCTGTTCATGAATCCTGTTTAAACTTGGTCATGCAGCAGCCTGGTGAAACAATTAACACTTTAGAGTTTTGATAGCAGTTTCAACAGCAGCAGTGATATGATATGAATAAACAATACCAATTTTATCTTACACACTCTTACGTGGTTAACAGGTTTCGGCAATGGCTTAGTGGGAAAATTAGTCAAAGTAAATATGATATGACAATAAATGGAGTACACAGTTTTCAGCTCAGTGAAATGTATCAAAATGTATGACCAAAATTAGGGAACACTTCAACATATATCTTGAATTACAGTGACGTAAATGACACGGAACTGTTTTATAAGTGATGAATGGCAGTGTTGCCTTTTTATACTAAAGCAAAAGTCTGAATGTCCAAAAGGTCTGACAGGGAATCAATAATTTCAGCATAGCATGCCAAATATCAAATAGTTTTTTACCAGTATATGTATGATCCTTTCAAATTTGTCTCGATCCACAATTTAAATGAAGTATGCAGAAATTCCTGCAGAAGGCAACTATTTTCAAGGTGTATGATGACAGGACTGGAGAAGAAAAATGTAAATTAAATACATACTTTTGTAGTAAAAGATTCCAGTTATGGTTTATTCAAACTTCCTTGTTTCTACACACCTCATTTTATGGTAACAGTCCATAAACTGTGACCTTTGTGATGAATTCTGTCAGCCCTGACAAGCGTGACCTTCAAAGCAAGGTGAGGACTAGGCATACATGAGAACATTCCTTCCTATCTTTGTTGAATGTGAAGAAATGGGAAGACAAGCAGAAAATTCCAAACAGAAACTAACTCCACTATGCGTATTGAAATGCATTTGAACATCACAAGGCTCCAAACTACAACGCTACAGCCAATAAATCACTAAGATACCTCATGTCTTGTGTCCACAATCTGTATTCCCAATGCCTCTGCAGCAACAAGTATAGGTGAAATGTGTCCTCCAACAAGTGTAAAAACAAACTTCACTCCATGACTCTGCAAGACCTCAGCCACAAGTTCTCCACCATGTTTCTTGCTGTTTTCATCAACCTACAATCCAGACATATCAACAAACAATGAACTGTAAGTTACAACACCTATGTACTGAAACAACTACAGTTAATGCAGACTTTCCCAACTGATCACATCATTTGCTCAGAAATCTAACAATTTTAAATACATATATTTCCTTACTCTCTCCATTTCAACACCTTCACTGAAACCTACTTAGAAGCTGACTACTCTGACAGCATGTAGCAACAGGCACAAGAATACTTTGTCAGTACACTGTACATGGAGAAAAAAGAAAGAAAAAACATAGTTACAAATGATTCTATGAATGGGGTAGAAAGTCCCTTGTCCCCATTAACTATCCATTTGTATCTGTCCTGCAGCTGAGGAAAACTATGCAACATACTAGTCATAATAGTTAAATGGTACTTAATGCGTATCACCATGTGCCTTGGCTATCACTTCAAGCCTTAAGATCATGGGTACTCTTACGACAGGGCTTGGTGGACACAGTACCTTTCTACATTGCCAGAATACAAAGTTCCACTCATGAGCTAAGTCTGAATTAAAACTTTCAGATATGCTAGTGCTCTGATATTATCAGACAAAAAAATGCAATCTTCAAATCCTAGTAATATGCATGTCAGAAATGTACCAAGACACATCAGTCACAATGTACAGACACTTCAATTGTTGTACTCATGACTTCCGGACATGGAAACAAGCAGCAGACCTCCAAACGGGGTAAACACAGTCCATCACAAAGTACATGAGCTGGCAGGACAGTATTTCTAATGGACAGGTCACTTGTCCCTTTAAGAAATGGGTCTAGCATGCTCAGCTATGGCAGCCTCCTTCAAATTGGGTTAAAATATGCTGACGAGGTCAGCTCCATGTCCACCATGGTCACTCCAAGGTCAATGTATTGTCCTAACCCAAGATACTTGCTGCCAAATAACTGGATTGGTGTGAGCTTTTGGATCTCAGTCTTACCAATATGCATCACTGTATTCTTTGAGCTGTTGAAGGCAATCATCGATTCATATACCCAAAGAGTATGTCTCCTAAGATGAATCTCCATGAATATGACATGCAGCAATGACTGCAGGATGTGACTAACAGGGCTGATAAGTTTATAGTTAACCATTGCCAAGTATGCTATGCTAATTCACATTGTAACATCAAACTTGTATCTAAAAGTCGACTCCCACGAGTTATGGTACGTACACAACGATAATTAGTGCTAACCAACACTGGCCAGGCAGGAGCGTACAGTGGCCTTGGTAAAGGAGATAAATAATGAACACTTCACGTTCATTTCAAGACAGAAAATACTGTTCGAATCCTGCGGAAGTAATATCTACACAAGGTAACGAAACGCCCCTGTACATTTGGATTTCTTCCAAAGTTTTCGACGGGTGAGGTAAACAGGTGTCACGGATGTGTGAACAACCAACCCGGAATACGTGTAAACATCTTCAAACAGGGTAACTCACCTTGTGTAGTGCAATGTATATCAAATTGAACCAGCTAACGAAAAAGCCGATAAAGATACCGAAGAAAACACAAACGATAAATAATATAGAAAAGAACAACCCATGCTCTTCGGCTAGTTCTTCCTCCAACGTCAGCGGATCCTCCATATTCGATTCACGATGACACTCAAAAAAAATATGAAACTCGTCCAGGACCACAGATCATATATAAGGACCACGCATTACTACTCACCATGGATTAGAGCTACTCACACAACTGTACCAGTTTGATCCATGACGAGTAGCGTGTATTATACAGCAGTCACGGATTATCCAGCAATCAATTACCATTTAATCCGTGGTCAGCACTGTGGTATACGGTTTCTATTCCCGTGACTCCAGAATTAACACGGATATTCCCTCCACTTTCCATTTGAATGTTGGCAGCGCGTACTATCAACTGACGTTGGGAGCAGAAACCGCGCGCAACCGTATGGCGAAGGTTACGTTATGTAAATACCACTGACTGCCATCTGTTGTGTATGGTCGAAGGCACGACGGTGTGGTGCTGGACAATCGCTCACATTCTCTGGGACGGAATGGACAAAAGCTTTGAGAGGTGTAATATGAATTACGTTTCATCACCGTCTGACGTATAGCTCAGTCATGCAGCTAATCGTGAGCTCCCGATCACAGTGATTAAATCACAGATATATTTACAGGTAGCGAACATTCTGTCATCGCTATTAACAACCGTTTAGGGTTTTTAGTGTGTCGAAATAATAGCTTTTCAGTAAGTTTCACATTTATAATATTTACGTTAAAAAGATCGTTTTCTTATACTAAATAGGTGGTTATATTTGTAGGAAGAATAATTATATCCTGGAATCATCACAATTTTTAATTACCGACTTTCATTACTCAGAATTGGAATATTCTTGTACGAAGAGATATAATAACGCCGACTGAAATGAATTTATAGTACGACAGACGTTATATGGTAGGCGGAAGATTGCTGAATAACCTTATTCTAGTGTAGTACAATACCGAAGTTGGTATTAGGGAAATTGTGGTCATATGTATGTCTCGTACTGTTATTGTATCTGAATTTGTTTGAAAATTTTCGCTTTATTCACACTGAACAATAAGATGGACAGTAAGTAATTGCTGGCAAGTGACATAATATGAAACTTATTAGTTTATAGGCCCTCACAGCTGTGCAGTCGAGTTCTCCGTTTTGCTGGGATGTGGCGACGCGTGGCTAGGTGATTGGAGTGGTGATCTCTTCTGCAGTGTTATAAAGTCCATGTAAGATTCTTCCATCGGCATTCGCCCAGTGACGTAATAACACATACCAGAAAAACAGACACCTC
>Ga0123357_10003680_pt1 | contig 17700 bp, 17 predicted proteins | sample TergutEmb28metaG_FD_89873 | JGI IMG/M metagenome (GOLD analysis project Ga0123357, IMG submission 89873) | Embiratermes neotenicus P4 segment gut microbial communities from Petit-Saut dam, French Guiana - Emb289 P4 | ecosystem: Host-associated > Arthropoda: Insects > Digestive system > Gut ... | reverse complement strand
TTTTTTTTTTTTTTTTGGTAAGAGGAGACAGCCAGAGAATTTGCACAGGAACGTACTCTGAAGTCACTAATGAATATTTTCGCTGTTTGCCCTTGTATCTGATACTAATTTCTATACAGAATGTCCCAGGAGTTAAGGTCACTACTTCGGGATTTAATTCCAGACCTGATTCTGAGTCAAAAACATCGTATACCCATGGGTCCGACTGGCAATGGTTCAGGAGTTATGAGTTTTTAAAGTGCAGTAAATAAATTAGAAAAGAAAGAGGAGCATTGTGCATTTATTGAGATATGTTGCTAAATGTACTGTTACAGACTGGCCGTTGAAAACTCAAACAAGTTGTTCGAGTGCTCTCATCTGTTTGGATACATTTTCTCTCTCGTGTGAACCAGATAACGTGTCACCTTACGAAGCACTGCAGCGTTGTTGATGCTTCTTGCAGCGCTGAGAATTCGCTGTAGCAGGTCTTCTCTCGTGTTCACTTTGTGTGGGCCTCGTCGGTGAAAAAATATTACGAATCATACTTTCTGGGGGTTAGAATTAATCCACTGGCACAATTCCAACCGGCTACACATGCCCGCAGGTTCAAGGTGCTGAGTGCGCTGAATATGGTACGGATACATTCCTTCTGTGTGTAATATTCGCCAGACTCTCAGAGTTGAGGTCAGTACTTCAGGGCTTAATTCCAGAGCTAATTCTGAGTGAGAAATGTAATACTGTATATATACACATGGGTCCGATTTGCAGCGGTTGCTGATTTTGGAACAGTTGAAGTGTAGCGGCTCATTTTACCCACGATGCAGTCAACAATAACATAAACTCCCATTTATGGGATCGTGATAATCCACATGGAACTGTTGCCATAAACGTGTGGTGTGGTGTCATTGGTGACCAACTCATTGGTCCGTACATTTTACCGTAACGTCTGACATGTGTATTTACGCCAACAATTGCAAACGAACTGCCAGCACACTTAGAGGACGTTCCTCTACAAACAGGACGCCAGATGTGCTAACAGCATGACGGAGTGCCGCGTCATTTCAGTCAAGTCGTCAGGCAGTATCTGAATCATAGATTCCCAAACCGATGGATTGGTCGTGGCGGTCACAGAATTGGCCACCAAGGTCACCGGATCTGAACCCATTAGATTACCACATGTGAGGTTACTCGAAAGCTGTGGTGTATGCAACTACTCCAGCGAATTCTCATCGCTGCAAGAAGAATCAACAACGCTGCAGGGCTTCGTAAGTTTACAAGGTCTCTGATCACACGAGACAGAAAATGTATGCAAGCAGATGGACACTTCGAACAACTTGTTTGAGTGTTCAACGGCCAGTCTGTATCAGTACATTTAGCAACATATCTCAATAAATGCACAATGCTCCTCTTTCCTTTCTAATTTATTTACTGTATTTTAAAAACTCATAACTCCTGAACCGTTGCCAATCGGACCCATGTGTATATGACGTTTTTGACTCAGAATCAGCTCTGGAATTAAATCCCGAAACAGTGACCTTAACTACTAAGACATCCTGTATATTCTGTTGTTTCTTAAAATGTATTCACAATGTGTTAAGTCTTTATGCTACAGAAATCTAATTACTCCTGTTTCAGCCGTGGAATTGTATTGGAAACCGCACAGACAGAGTGGGATTGATCCTGTGATATGAGTGCTTCTGCAGTTCATGCATTACTGTGAATGCCTGTGGTGTGAGGTAAGTAAAAGGCCACAGTCGCTAATAATGCAGTGTAATTTCCTGCTTATTTTACTGTTTGTTTATCGGCATTGGAAACGGGGGAATTTTCTGTGATTTGGCGTAGGCTTTTGCTGCATAAATCGTAAAATGTTTTGGCTAAACGGCATTTCTGTGACATTCGAGGAGTACCTGAAGATTGGTTCAGATCCTATTTAACTAACGGAAGACAGAGATTGGAAATAAAGTCACATAATGCAAATCAGCATTTTGTGTCTTACTGGGGTACGTTGAAATGCAGTGTTCCCAAGGTTCATTCAATTGTCTTTATTGTCCATAATGTATACAAATGGCCTTCCCCTGAGAAAATATTCTGTCAGAATCGATATTATTTGCTGACGGCACTTGTCCCTTAATTTCAGGCGTAAAGTTTGGAGTTTTCTTTACGGTGTCAAACTAATTTCTCTTATTTATCATTAAATGGTTTGCGACTAAAGAATTAGTCCTAATCTAGATATAAAATAAATGTAACGCAATTTATAATGAATAATTCACTACATTCTGCATTACTTACTAGTTGTGAAGAACGCCTGTAGAAGAGACGCTAAGTACAAACTTTCTTGGTTCACTGATTGATAACCACCTAAACTGGAGGAATCCTACTGAGGAAATGATTCCAAAGTTAGATAGATTTGCATTTGGATTCGGGGCCTCTCAGCCCCGATGCACCTAGGCCTTGATTAGGACGGGACCTTTGTGCCCCATATAGAATCATGGGAGCCCCGCAAACTTACTCTAGTCCCAGACGGCCCCCAAAGCCAAAACTCTTAATATCCTCCGGCTCCAAGAAAAAGGAGCCCAGGTAAGCATGTCTGAGTGAGGCCAAAGCCTCGCACGCAGCATAGAATATGAGCCGAGGCTTCCTCTCCCACCCCGCACTTCCTACACAAGGGGCTGTCAAGCAGCCCTAGTAGGTAGAGAAGTCTCCTCAGGGTGTTATGACCCGTAAGAAGGCCAGTTACAACCATACATTGAATCCTATTAAAGGTCATAAATTTTGCCCTGGTACCCAGACTAGGTCCCGAGATAAACTCTCTAGCCTGCCTTTGGGTATCACCAAGACGTCGCCATTGGGCCCAGTGCTGGTTGGCCAGCCAGCGACCGAGCATCTTTTGTAAATCTCGCCTAGAGACTCCCAGGACCGGCTCGGGTCCAAGAAAACTCAGAGCAGTGCCGCCCCTCTCGAGCCCATCGGCGATTTTATTACCTCGTATTCCATCATGTCCGGGGACCCAAAAAAGGTCCGTTACATGCCGGATAGAGATATCATTCAACGCCTTTTGGCACTGGTGAACCAAAAGAGACGTTGTTCTAACGGCCTTAAGGGCTTTCAAGGCCGCTAGATTGTCGGAGCAGATACTCACGTATTTCTCCGGTCTATTCTGAGATTGTATCTCATATGCACAGGCTAAGATAGCACATATCTCCGCCTGAAAGACTGTTGCGTATCTACCTATGGAAAAGCCGAGCCTTCGTCCTGCCAACATGGAAACCCTATATTGGGGTTCAAAGTTGTATGCTGGCCTCATAACGTCAACCCCCATATTAAATATGGGCTCTGATTGCTGAAGCCGCATCAAAATACGCCTGTGTCCTCTATTCGGATTAGGTAATACCAACATCCCAGACTCCAGAGTCGATGCGCAGCTGACCTAGCCTCACTCTGAACCACCAAATCCTGTGGGGGAGGCAGATGAGTGCCTCCACAGCATTGGTGGGAGTAGTGTGCATAGCTCCCGTTATCCCTAAGCAGGCTAATCTTTGGACCCTGCTTAGTTTCGTCTTGGCACTGGCCGTCTGACAGCCAGGCCACCATACCAAGGATGCAAAAGTGACGGACGGCCTGATGATACGTAGCAAAGTAGAGCCAATGAACCACCCTGGATTTCATGCCCCACGTCACACCACAGACCCTCCTACAGGCCCACATCTTTGAGCCTTCTTCACGTTAACATACACGTGTTCCTTCCAGATCAGACGTGAGTCCAGGATCACTCCTAGGTACTTGGCCGACATGGAACGTTGCAGGTTCTTCCAAATAGAAGGGGCTCGAAGAACCCTGTAAGTTTCCTCTTTCTAGTGAATGCAACAAGCCCGGTCTTGCCGGGGTTAACCGACAAACCACGCCTGCCACACCACAATTCAAAGGTATGCGGGGCCCACTGTATGAGCCTTGATACCGTGTTTGGGAACTTTCCCACCGCTGGAACACAGAGGTCATCCACATATCCCTGTGCCTAAACGCTCCCCTCATTGAGCCTTACTAGCAGTTCATTCACAAGACACCATAAGAGGGGTGATAAAACCCCCATGAGGGCAGCTCCTGGATACCGCGACACTCCTAGAGACATCCCCGAAAGCCGCCGTGGCCAGCCGACCCTCCAGGGTGGCTGAATTCATCGTACGATGGTTTGATCCACCCGATGTCTCGTCAATGCTAAGCCCATGGAGTCATAGGAGGTGTTGTCAAACGTCCCCTCTATGTCTAGAAAAACACCTAAGGCAATATCATGCTGATCAAGAGCCTTCTCAGCCCATACTACGAGTTGGTGAAGGGCCGTTTCCACAGACTTCCCAGCCTGGTATGCATGTTGGATGGGGTGAAGTGACTGAAGCGCCAAAATTTCATCCCTTAAAAATCTACCCACCAGTCTCTCCATGGTCTTAAATAAGAACGATGTGAGACTGATGGGTCTAAAATCCCTACGTCCACAGTAGGAATTCCTACCGGGCTTAGGTATAAACACTACCTTAGCCTGGCGCTAAAGGCTCGAACATATCCAGTCGCCAGGCAGGTGCGAAAGATCTTAACTAGGTACGGAATAAGGATCTCCCGTCCCTCTTGCAGAAGGCCGGGAAAATCACGTCAATGCCCGCACTTTTATACGGAGCGAATGAATCAATCGCCCACTCCACCCTACGATAGGTAATATTCTCGCAGCTACCTACCAGTCCACACGTGGGGCGCGGCAGGCAGTGGCGGGTACCACATCCCCTCCCCAGCAGCTGAGTCGGGGAAGTGAGTAGCAAGCAAGAGATCCAAGGTTCCCCCCTCGGATTGCGTACGCTCTCCGGTAGGACCCACCAAGGATCCCAGCCTAGTTTTAGTGCCCCTAGATAGAGCCCTGTGTAACATAGCCGACCTAGGTAGATCGTTAACGGAGCTACAGAAGGCCCTCCAGGTCTCTTTGGAAGCATCGCGTACCTCCTTCCTATATCTCCTTTGAGCCTCTCTATAGGGTTCCCAAGTAGATGATTTGTTGTCAGCCCGGCACCTATTAAAGAGCCACCCCACAATTAAGCGTAGATTCTCATTCTCACAGTATCGCACCAGTTCTTCCATCTCCCTTGACAGGGGAGGATCCTCGGAATTATACGGCAGATAAGCAGAGCAAACGACTAACCGCCTTTCTGCCCCATCCTCAATATAGGATTTATTAGGATTCCTACGAGGTCCCTACAAGAGAATCCCGGCAGCACCCATGCATTCATGTTCCTCGCAATGATACAGGCTGTAGGTCTTTCATTCCCTCTAGCAGAGTAAGGGGTATATCCAGGAATATTCAGGGCCTTGGTACAGTCCTCTCGATACCACGGTTCCTGCACCAGTGCCATGTCTATTCCGTTACCGCCTACTCTTCTGGTAAGAATTCCGGAAGCAGCAATGCTATGTTGCAGTTTGGCCTGAATGAAAGAGATGGTACTCACCATAACTCGTTCGGCCTCCTCTTCCTCCTCCTCTTCTCTTATTTCTTCCCCTCCGACTTGGCGCCCGGAAGGGAGAATGTGGCCTGCCCCACACCACTGAAGGGTCTCCATCTCAACCTCTCCAACAAACTGACAGAGGCTGCATCAATACTGAGCACCAGGCGGGCCCCGTTGGACTCCTCCCTACGCTCATAGACTCTCCAGTGCCTAGTGTCGAGACCCTGGTTCAGCCTGCGAAGACGCAACAGGTATCGCTCCGAGTCCTCTGCAGGGCCCGGAAACCAGGCCACCGTCCTCTTGTAGGTGGGAAGAGCATCCAGGCCCACTAACTTGAACTTGGAGCCCTCCCAGGCCACGAGGGTAGGTACCTTAGCAGCCAACCAGTCCTTGGTCAATTCGTCATGGCAGACCATAATAGCGGCCCCTTTAGCCCAATAAGAATCAACTAGCCTGGGGGTGAACCCCTCTTCAGGGAGCTTGCTTGAGCCCGGTGGGAGCCGTCTATTCTCCGTAGACTTACCCCGCTGGACCCCGGATGTACCGGGCTTCTGCAAAGTTTGTGGCTGACTGCCTGGAGCAGACCGAGATTGGTCATCGCCAGAGTCCCCCGAAGGAGCCTCCGCGAGCCTAGCCCTCCTCGCCCGCTTTTTGGCAGCACCACAACGGTACTTGCTAGTGGCTCGGAGGCCAAGAGTGCCGACCTTCTCTGTCAGGCTCTCCAGGTTCTCCGAACTTAAATTACTGGGAGACGGGCGTCCTTCCCACCAATTAGGGGAGTCTCGCCCGCTCCGTGCTCATCTGGGTCCCGCCCAGTTGCCCCAATCTGCGGAACCTCTTTGCCGGAACCCTTATCAGCGTCCCCAGATGCGGAGCGCTCCATATCCTTTAAGGTTTCATTCGTGCGCTCCATTTTGGTCCCACGAGTAATGGGGAAATATGGTCCACCAAACAAAAACCCTGTGCTTGGTAAGGCTAAAGTTACCCCTGGGAGGTCGCCTGGTATTCTAGGGGGTGCCGTTTGAGACAGACTCACCCACTGCCATTCATCCCATAGGTACGGCACTCACACCGTAGGATTGGGAATTTTTTTTCAAGGTTTACTCTTTTAGATCCACTGTGTTCTGTGAAACGAAGTCACCTCTCATAGGATATGGCTCTTCGCTAATGCACAGACTGTCTTGAGTGTTGAGAGGATATGTAACGCATCTATCACCCCTGGGAAATAGCTGAAGCCCCTCCAAAGGGTTACTTATGTCGCCCTACGGAAACACGGCGGCCCTGGAAACGGCCCGGCCGACTCCTCTTGACCCCATTCCAAAGTTAAGTGGAGCATGTTATGCAGTTAGGTCGATGTTTCGTAACAGCAACTTTACCACATTCAAATGAATTTATTTTGCATATTTTAGTTATATTATAAAATATGGAATAATAGTTGGGGTAATTTTTCCACTAGGTGGGGATATTCACTTTATAAATGAAAATGATCAGCATTATGGCTGGTGAATGACCCAGAACTTCATATAGAAGTCTGTTTAAGAAATCAGAGATTTTGGCTTTATCATGCCAATATGTATTTTTATTAATGAACGTCTTTTTGTCAATGGACAAGAAAATTCCCAAACAAATTTATTTAAACACACAGTATTAATTCAAGGAATAAGCACTATATTCATATATGAGATGACAATCAATGGTGTTTACTGAAAAGTACATTCTGTAATGGCATCAGAATTTTTGACAGTTTGCTATGTAGTCTGACAATCCTAAGAATGAAAAGCTAAAATTTAAAGGAGCATAAAGAAATTACTTAAATACTCATGTCTTTCACTAGGTAGATGAGTTTTTAATGTGTAAAGATGATCCATAATACTGTTTTATAATATGTTCATAGTATTTTGCACCGACAGTTCTGTACATTTTGTATATTCATGACTTACACCACATCCTGTTGCCTTTGTGACACACGTTTGGATCCATGGAATGTATGTATGTATGTATGTGTATGTATGTCAATGTGAGTTTATTGTGACACGTGTGTATAGGAGTTGGGCATAGTATATCATGTGAGTTAACAGTCATTCAGCATTTTGCCTGGAGGTGAATTCCATATGTATCTCACATGAGCAGCACTTGTCATAAGCAGCATTAATCATTTGAGCTTGGTGGTGCTTGAGGTTTGCATCGTGTTGGTGGCTATTAATTATAATGCTCGTCTCATCCTAAAAAGACCTTAATGTTATGCAATCTTTTAACATTATAACTGGCCAAATCTCAAAGACGGGAACACGAACTCCACCCAGGGAATATAACGCGTGGTGGTCACAGGAAACGTTAATTATCTACCGACTAGATGACAAGAAGGATATTTGTGGTTAGGCCTCTTTAGGTTTCATTCTCACAGTCACTTCAATTTTTATAATTTAATATTCACAATCAATTTATTTGTGTCTGGCACTGTTAGAAATTGTATCAACAAAATACACCTCTTTATTGTCATCACGCTTCCCCTTCAACCTGCTTACACCAGTGTCCGCTAAGAAGTCCCCAAACCCAGTCTGTGCTAGCTTCACGGCCTCTACTCTCAAGCATAACAGCTGTGTGACTGATGTATGCCGAAAGGAGCATAGAATGGACCGTTCCCAGGGAATCAAAGCGGCAATATGGTTGTAACCCTAGCGAAAAGCATGCCGCATCCCTTCGCATGATAAGCACAGTCATAAACTTAATACAAGTAACCTTGAAGTCCACACCCTCACAATATACCAGTATATTGCACACAAAAGAAATTCTTTTGCTGGAAGTCCTAAATTTTACTTTATTCTTCCCATATATATTAGCCTGTCTCTCCGCGGAGCATATTTTTGATCTGGCTTCGAACCAGGATCAACGGTAACATTATATGGCATGTTTCTGTGAGTGAGGATCTAAACTTTGCAGTTTGTTTAGATGAAATTTACGTTTCCGTTTAAGGATAATAACTTTCAAATAACATGTAAAATTCCATGCACTGAAACTGATGAAGTAACTTCTACAAGCTAGGCAGCCTGAAGTATTTTGCTTTCTTGTTAAGTTCAAATAATACCAAGCACAGGATGTGATATCAGCATCTGTAGACTGTGTGGTCTAAACTTAGTTAGTCGGAGTAGAGGGAGTTGTCAGTACAATACTAAGCACACTGTGGAAGGTTTCTTAGCCAGCAACATCATTTAGTATCTGTAATGGGACTATTGATTCTGTTGTGGTTGAGTCCTCCATGGCACAAACAGCCATAGAACCTGTAACATAAAATGGATGTGATTACCTTTCACACCCGATAATACATTTTTTTTGTTTTGATGGTACTTGCAAGCATTGGTATACTTTCTCCAGTGATATACCTGCTACTGCCTGTAACTTGTGAAAAACTTTGATCTACACATAATAGCACGCACATTTTTCCATGTTTGTTTCACTATTTACACCATCCCTGGATATGTATAAAAAGTTGTGAATGTGTGAATTGTAGAATGAAAGGTGTTGACTCTGACAATGTTTTGAACTGTCATTCTTTTGACCAGCGGTACTATTTACTTGTTATCTTAGAAATGGAAATGGCAGATGATGCAAATGTGGAGTTGACGTGTGGTACCACAGTGTGACAAAATTATAATTTACCATATAGGGCATGTACAGGAAAGGGTGAAGCACGGTTGGGAATGGACATAAAGTTTGAGGGTGGTAAAGCCTTAGGAGGCATAGATTGTGTAACAACTGTAGAATAGCCACAAAATAACTGAGGTTATGCACATATAGAAACATTAGGAGTTTCAAAGCCGTGAGTTCATTAAAACGTACATCCCACCCTGCTTTCCTATTTTAGTAAAGAAACAGATGCATGTGGTGTTATTATATCTTGGAATATGTGTGACTCCTAAATAATTTACAGTTTATGCAATGTAGAAATTGCATGGAAGTTAATCAAATTTATTTTCATTTGTGGAAACTAGCATGTTAACTGCAGTACTTACGGAGTGCGCTGAACATGGAACACATCTTCGATTTGTCTATGTAGCTGTTGAAAAAAAAGTTTTTCGTTGCTATAAATAGTTAGCACTTTACTCTCAAGAAGTTTGCAGAAATGCACGTTAACAGACGGAAGTTCCCAGCGTGCCATTTGTTGAAGTGACTCTGATATTTAGTGCAAATTCTGGAACAGTTCCTGTGTAGGGAAGTGTATGAACATGAACATTCATCCATGTGGTTATACCTTTGTCCAGCAGCCTTACCAATATATATGTTCATAGAGATGTATTCATGTGTAAATGCGAAGTCTTAGTGACAGTTTGAACTCTGCTGGTTGGATAGGGGTATTCATATCTGTTAAAATAAGGCTGCACACACTGTAGTGTCTGGTAAATTATGGTTTTAATGACTGTGTGAGGTCTGAACCAAACAAAATGTGTTGTATATGTCATGCAGAATGTACTTGTTAAAGTAGAACTAAATCTGTAACTGAATGTGGTTACTTACGAAAGTATGTTTGGTGAAAAAGTCAGGATTTTGCCTGTTATGGTATCCTTCAAAAACATACCTGCAGGAAGCTAAATTTAAATTGCTACCACAGTCTTATAGCCTTGGTACTAGTTATTTTTACCACAATGAAATGAGGCATTTTTGTGTCCTTTGCATATCACTAACAAAAATTTTAGCAAGGAGCCTTAGTGGGATGATAAATGTCACTGATACAAAACTACTTTGATTATGTTATGTATAATGCACGTTGGTGATGCAGACATGATCACATTCAATATGGAAACATATATGCAGTGGAGAAACTAACGTGTGCATTCGCTTTGATTATAAGTTTTAGAATTGGTACATTTACACAGATAGGGCACCAGGTTCATGGAATGAGTTCATCTGGGGAGACAAAAGGCCATGTTGGGTAATAACTGAATTTTAGGAATATATGCAAAGGATGGGAACAGGGTCCATTGGGTCAGGTTTTGTGATGAGGGCAATGAAGCTTGTCTTTCTGTTTTGTCAGAGTTTTCAGTCTTACATAAACAAACAAGTAAGTAAGTAAATAAATTGTACTATGAACACTAACATAATTTAATACAAATTGCACTTCACTACAGTCACAGTTAAATACACCAAACTTTAAATTGTAACAACAATTACTTCAGCTTCTAAATTTAAATTCCATCACAGATTATTGTTATGATTATTATTGTTATTATTGTTATTACATACAAAGAAGGAAAAATATTGTTTCTTCAAAAGTGACAGTAGTTAAATACAATTCTTGAGATATGTCATATCTAGATTTGGAGTAGGGTAAATGTATATTAATAATGGCACTGAGGAGCTGCAGGGTCCCTTCTTTTTATAGAATGAAATAGGTTTTCACAGGGAATCACAAGAGAGCCTTATGACATTCATGGAGGAGACACGAATAAAACTTGTGGTTTATGGCAGTATAACGACATTTTGATGATTCAGTATTTATGTTATATAAAGTATATCTAACTTCAGTTTTCAAGAGACAATACAAGTATGATTTGGCAATGAAATGGAATAAAGATCAAAGCAGTAACAAGCAAGAGCACCAAGTTCCTTGGGTCTCATCTGCTTTACATATAGTCTGTCAAAGAGTTTGTCTTGGTAAGTTCTGCTTTTACTGGACAGATGTGAGGACTGTGACTTATTGTGCAAGCATTAGCAGTTCAGAAAGTCCTTATCATCTTTTTACCAAAATAGTTGGATTCTTTTAAGTAGGACTGAGATTGGCATATACATATTTGATTGTGAGGTGGATGTGCATGAACTTGTCTTCGATGTCTGTGATTTTGGTAGTGTCAACTTAATTGACCACACATAGTTCAGTGCAGTGCCAACAAAATTATGGGTATGAAAGGATATTATATATGATAGGTATTCAGTTAAATCTGTTTTATTCTATTTTTGAAGTTTTTCTTTTTCCAGTTATTTGATGCATGATATTTGAATTTGACCAGAGCATACTGAACTAAAGTCTAATTCTTAGTGCAACCAATATGTATGTAAAATATTAGAATCTGTCAGTGACATGTCAATGAAATCATCTGTCTGGCCTGTAGTGATGAGCCACTGCTGATTTTCATATCAGTGCAGTTTTTATTATTTAAAATTGTGGAGTAAAATAAAGTGAAGCAGGGGGAAGATCATTCTTGGTTAATAGGACAATTGGTTGATGGAAGCTGCGACTTCAGACATTTCTGTACGGTTATTTTTGAATGTAATTTCTTATGTGTTTTGAGGCAGTATGTGTTCAGTTTCGTCTCTTCGTTCATGTCATGTTTGCTGTGTGAATTGGAATGGGTACATTTCAGCAAGTAAAAAATTTATCTTAGGTGAATAGGGAGTTAAGGAAGCAGAAACATCAGGACTATCGAAAAATTAAATCATTAACGAATATAAAGTTATATCGGGAATACGATTTTCACTAATTGTACACAATGACAGAGGATTATGGTAAAGTTAAATTTCGCGTTACAACAGGCCATGCAGGCCCAGAGGAGGAATAGAGGTAAAATTCTACTCTTTCTTTAACCTCGGAGCTAGATTGGGTCGGTTGACTCCACGCCCCAGCCGCTGTATACCCGCGTAAGAGACGGTACTCATTGTACAGGAGGCTGGGTTGGCCCCAGGACCGATCTGGACCAGTGCGTGAAATCTCGCCTCCACCGGGGCTCGATCCCCAGACCGTCCAGCCCGTAGCGAGTCGCTATACCGACTACGCTCTCCCGGCCACACCAATAACAGATGAGTGATGTAGTAAAATAAAATGAAATAAAATCATAAATAGGTGAGATAAAAGTGCTGAAGGCTGATACTATAGATAAGGAAAAACAGGATGAATATCATTAGGGAATGTTAATTACAGACAACTGGTCACGTGGGTGAAATTTCTCCCTTCCCAGGCGTCTTAGCATGTTCTGTAGGAATATAGAACAATGCAAGAATACAGAAGACAGTGGAATTATCTTACATGGAAAAACACTTAAACTAAGTGTATAATCGAGAACCTTTGTTGTTGATATTGTTTGTGAAAGCACTGGCATTAAGGGTGAATAAATTATATTCAATACCTCTTCAAATACAGTTGTACTGATGATATGTAATATGTGATTCTGTTTACATACTTGCAACTACATCTTCCAATATTATCTCATAGTAGCTTATTACATAATAAATAACTCCATCACACAGAGACCCTGTATAAAAGTAACAGTATTTATCTTATACAAAATGTTGTTACAACGTTCATATAACGAACGTCTTACAAAATTTACTCCTGTTAATTCATACAAGTTGTATTTGCATTGCTTGATAATCACGAGTTTCACATTCATAAATCCTATAAGTCCCTTTGTATAGATTATAAATTAATGTCATGTGAGACTGAAGGAATCATCTGATTGGCACAATATACTTCGTTACTTGCCTTCATCTCCACTTTCGGCCACCATTCATTTCCAGCTTGAAGAACACCACTGTCAATACTCAATATTCTCTTATAGACACTTCTCCCCAAACCACTGATAGCGTTCTTCCTTATCCAAAGACGTCGACAATCGTGGGATGAGCTCCGTTGGTAGCTTCATTCAGGTAAAGCCCATACATACATTTGTAACAAATTATTTTATTCCAACTGCGGCTGCATCACCACTTGTGAACATTCTTGCATATTATTTCCCGCTGTGGTGTGATTCAGCGTAGTTACATAAATTATTAATCAGATATTTGTGACATGGTTGTCAGATAAATTTTAGGTGCATATCGTTTGCATTTCGAAACTCTTGCCAGAAGTTGGTGTTTAAACTAAATGAATTGTTTATAACAAGAAAGCTGCATCTTCAGGCATCTCTTTAAATTTCTCAGCGTTATTCCAGTTTAAGTAAAGATGTACTTGATTTTGTTGTAATGTTGGAGACACTGAAGGCATTCGTGGTTAAAATCTAAACACCCCATTACTGGCAGGCCTAATGTTTCTTAACTTTTGTAAGAAGAGTAACATGTATTCTAGATTTTTTCTTCGCTTTATTTCATACATAACTCGGACAGTCATACTTTCAACATGGAACCACAGTCACTTTGGCGTACCCATGGACCCCAAAATTAAACTTTACATGTGAGCAACAAATTCTTGCCTAAAAGACGCGCTGAGGGAAATATCTTATCCATATCATCGCACTGCACGTAGCTTCCATCTCAGCAGGAAGTAAGTTGACACCCTCAAGATCAGAAGGGTGATTGACAGCGCGATGATATCATTCCAGAATTGATCCCCTGTCATGGCGATTTCGTGCAGGAACTTGTCTGGGAACCTGTAGTGGCAGTAGAGTTCGACGCATTCCAAGACTTCTCGTCCATATCCGTAAATTGCACTGACGTAGCCTTCCAGACCATATCGAAGATAGCTAAGGTACGTACCCCACTTCAGGTAATCGGGCATGTCGCGGAGAGTTACACCGAACCCAGCGAACATCATTACAGGAACTGACATAGTTGGACCAACAAATGTACCGTTCTGAAATTTAAACAAAAAAAAAAAAAGCAGGATTAATAAGTTTTACAGTTATCTGGATATACAGGGTTATTCAAAATGATTGTCGGGGTACAATTGTCCAGCCGCAATTCCGCACCAAATTCGGTAAACAACCACCATCTGACAATTCCATTCGAAGGCAGTACGCACAGTTTCAAGAGACAGGGTGCGTGTGTATCCCGGAACTGAAGGTATGAATCAGAACCGCCACTGAAACCATCACCGCTGACATGCTACAAACAGTTTGGAACGCACTCGATTATCGTGTTGATGTTTGTAGAATCACAAAGGGTGTATATATAGAGCATCTGTAAGGTATGTAACAAAAACTTGGAGTGTTGTTCTATTAAATAAACAAACTCCTATCTCAAGTGTATTGTTTATAACAAGTTATTAAAACCCTTACAATCATTTTGAATAACCCTGTATGTTAAATGATGCATGCAACTAATGAAGCTTGATCTGTCATGTTAGCAAACGAACGAAAATTTTGAATGTTTGAAGACAAAATGCTCAGATTATTGGGGCCCAAGACAGAGTTAGTAATAAGAGGCTGGAGGAAATTGTATATTGAGCAAGTTCATAATGGATAGCCCTGCTGTTGAACTATTAGACTACATATGCGTGGCCAAATCAAGCAAGGGAGTGGCGTATGTTAGACGCAAATGTATTAGCCTAGATATGTGCACGAAGATAAGTAACAAAACTCCTGGAGCAACCCTGCAAGAACAGGTACACATGACATAAGAAGCAGCTTGTTGTATTTCTTCAAAGTAAACTCTCTTGATTGCAGCACTTTTTAGGCACTCTTGCAAAATTTCGAAAATCGACTATCATAAAATATTTTTTCGGCAACACAAAAAGTGAAAAACTACGCAGCGACTTATCTGTCTTTACGTTCTGTTTATCCAAATTATACCTGTAAAGAACGCCATCAGCCAACGAATATTATTTTGTTTTAATGCATCCTCGGGCACTTTAGCCGAAAATCTACGCAAGTTTTATAGTTGCCTGTGGCACATATTTGCCATCAAAGCACTGTTGTGCAACACTCAATATTTGTATGTAGTTGACAGCGACGTGTAGCTCAAAAACACATATAGAATGCATTGTTGTGTTTACACTGTTACAATGGTTACGCTAATGCGCCACAGTGTCATGTTGTACCTCCATTACCTGTTTTGATTTACTAACACATGGCTGTCATAACATTAACAGAAACCAGGCAGAACTGTTATGCACCAAATCATGCTTGCCTGTTAGTACAAATTCTGGAAAACTTACAAAGTTTAGTCAGGATATCTGATGGAAACCATTTTGAAGACTGAAGCGCAGATCAGAACGGAATTTCAGTGAATCTGTTGTGAGGGTGTGAAATGAATGCGCGTTTTATCTTTACCCTCTCACATACGTCATGCAAGGGTGCACGCATTTTCCAAAAAATCTAGAAGAAAGCTCAGTTTTTGGGCGACTAGGGTAAGCATTAGGTGTCACCGTACAAAATTTAGTCGCCCGGAATTGTGCACCCCTGCATCGTAACATCGTGTTGCTTAGGAACAAGCACGGTTTGTCTTGAACTCACCACCACATCGAAAATGGCACCAATCATCAGTCCGAAGCTCATTGCCACGTAAACAATCAGCAGGCTTATTACGAAGAACATGTTGAACCGGCCCATATCAGGTGGCTGCGCGCTTATGAAGTATACGATCACTGAGAAGAGTAAACATCCCAGCACCTGTAAATGCAAGAGTGCATTCTTGGTAAGTGGGTAGTTCTTACTGACAAGCTGATGATCCCTCGTGTAGTCAAGAAATTTCACGCCCATCAGTAAAACCGAACGCTGCCGTCACTACAACTTACCCCAAGGCTTCATCTCCACACTCATATTTCTCTGTTATTACGCAAAGAAATTCCAAACGATCTTTGCCTTGTGGGTTCTCCAGCTGAAATGTTGTACGCATTTCTCTTTTTTCCCAGACGCACTGCACGCCCCGCCCTTCTTATCTTGTTTTCTTTGATCACTACGATAATTGTAGCAGCATATGGCCTTATACAGAGAGAATATGCTTTCAAGAGAACAGTTGAAAATTATTGTTACTTTTAAAGTTCACCGAAACAAACTCTGATAGCTAGTAGAGAAAATTTAATTGGTGTGCGTTTACTTCTACTAAGTACTTCATTGTGGAGTAAAATAATTGTATAAAGTTGATCGATTTTTAAACCGTTAAAGCACTATGGTTAATGCACGTAGCAACGTCTTGGGCGTTCCAAAATTCTGAATTCTCCTTACAGCGCATTTATTATTTTTGTCCTTTTCTTACAACACACAGTGATTATTTCCTTCAACGTTATCAGCCGAATTACCTTTTTATTGGAGACTGTCAGCGCTTACTTTGAGACAGGAACTGAATTTTATTCTTATGCTTTGCGCACGGTTAAATGCAGTGTTATTTAATATTTTGTAGGCCACTTACCATTACAGGTATATCGATTAGAGTAATGGATACGTAGTAGGACTTGAGCGAATACCATCGATTGAAATGTTCCTTCTGAAGAATTGATAATTCGCATGGAACTGAAATCAAAGAAGTACATGTCAGTTTGGTTCATAAAACGCCTGTGCTTTACGGCAAGGTTGAGCTGCAATCAGAAATAAATAAATTGTAACTTTGAACTTTGGAATGTAAAACATGGAAATACACAGAATGGGAGTTGCAGAGAGCATGGTCACACCAACATTTCTATACAGACGTGAAACTTGGATGCAGTCACCGAGATACTATTAAATACGAACTGTTGAAATGAGTTTTTGAGAAGGATTAATCCTTTAAACGCCGAGTTAAATCCCGTCCGCCCTTTGCTAGCATTATTCGGAGCTCGCCATATTCTCCACGTTAGCAGGTAAAGGGTTAAAGTTAGCACGAAAATGGACGAAGTAAAAACGAAGATAGTCCTGTAAGAAATGTGTTGCACGCGTATTCATTAAACATCAGAATATCAGTGCACTGCCAAATTAGAACACCAGACGGCTATTACTAATAGACGAAAGAAGGAAAGAAGTTAAATTTATATCAAATAGCATTAAAATGCAATCAGTAGGAAAACGCGACCGGGAGCGGGGGGGAATAGGCATCTTTACATGTACTTGCGAAGCCGAAGTACGCACTATTTGCTGTACTGTGAAATTAAGAACGTGAAATAATTGGAATTTCATGTGATTGTGTTTCGGTAAAGAGGTAACATTCATTCTGTAATTCAGCACACCGGCTGCAGTGTTGTAAAGTTTTGGTCAGTGTCTAGGAAAGTACTGAAGGGAAGATGCTACTTATGGAAAATTAGGCGTGCAAGAAAGACTAACTTTAAAATGTCTCATATAATCTATGGAGGGGGTTGGTTTGGCAGTGGGGCGTGGTTTCAGTTGGTTCGGATTCAGTTACCAGTGGTAGGCAGTAACATACCGGCGACAGAATTCTTGTCTAGCATGCCGACTGTGAAATTTTGAAGAAATGCTTTGTTTTGTGGAGTAAGGAGAGCAGACAAATACACAGTGGCGCAAAAAGAACGCATTTTTTTCAAATAATTGTAACTTTTTTATTTTCAATATAAAAAAATTATGTTAACACCAAAACAACCTGTAATAAATGCAGTTTTGATTACTTACAT
>Ga0123357_10003679_pt1 | contig 17701 bp, 21 predicted proteins | sample TergutEmb28metaG_FD_89873 | JGI IMG/M metagenome (GOLD analysis project Ga0123357, IMG submission 89873) | Embiratermes neotenicus P4 segment gut microbial communities from Petit-Saut dam, French Guiana - Emb289 P4 | ecosystem: Host-associated > Arthropoda: Insects > Digestive system > Gut ... | reverse complement strand
GTCAACTATAATCGCGTGTGTATTTTGACTGTCAAATATGCAACGCAGGACGGACAGCAATTAACGTCCTCTTTCAGAATGACCGTTCAGCAAACCGATATGGCAAAGCTGATACCCGGATATAAAATGCCAATCGAATACGACCCGCAAAAGCCGCAAAACATCAAGTTCGTTCCTTACGCCGCCTCAAGTACCTTGCAAGCGGCCAAGGATCAATACGATTTGACGCACGGGGAGATAACGCAGGAATTTATTGATATTAGGGATAAGGGTACAAAAGCGAAAGGCGTTATCCTCGCTTCTAAGCCTACCGGTAACATCATGGACAATAAAAGCGAAATGGAATTGCAAGTCAAGGTAACACGGCCAGATGGCAGTACATATGAGGTTAATACGACAAAAGACGTGCCTCAAACCGGGTTGTCTTTTGCCGCTCCTGGCAGTATTGTCCATGTTTTCTATATGCCGGACAATGAACAAAATATTATGATCGGGTTTTACACCTGACGCATTGAAATTTGAGGAGTAGACATTATGAAAAGAGGACACATTTTCACCGTTATCGGTGGGATTGGTATGCCAATTACTTTGATCTTTTTGGGTGTAACAGGGGCTTTAGCACCCGACGATATGGCCATCATTTTGCCTGTTGCCGTACCGCTTTTCTTTATTACTATGATTTGTTTAGTAATCGGCATCTCGTTAGGTGCCAGCAACAACCTCTCAAAAAAAGCTAAGACGTTTCCCCTTGTCACTGGGACATTGCTGGACGTGAAACAGACTGGCGGTACCAGAAGCGCTGGGCCGGAGTTGACAATGAAATTCCAATTCACCACGGAGGGTGGGCGGCAGGTAACGGCTTCGCAGGCGTTGATAATTCCAGTGACCGACTTGGATTTGTTCAAACCAGGAAAGACATTTCTGATTAGATATAATCCCCAAAATCCGCTACGTATTGCGATTGATTTTGAGGCGAATAGTAGCAAAGTTCAGCCATAACCAGGAAACACTTTAAACAGTGCTCCTATTGGGCAAACACAGGTAAAAGACGTGGTTCTGTCAGCTCAACCAACTGGCAATATTGTTGGAAGCAATTGTGAAATGGAATTGAAAATCGAAGTCACAAGGCCCGATAGCAGCCAGTATGAAGTCACCGTCCGAAAAGTGATCCCTGGCTTTGGTTTGTCACACGCTCAGGCGGGGCGTGTTATTCAGGTTTTCTATAAGCCGGAGGACGAGCAAAACATCACAATTAAGCTATAGGGGCGTTATGCCTGACGCATTGAAATTTGAGGAGTAGACATTATGCCATTTTTCAAATCAAAGAAGACGAATCAACCGAATTCTGTCAACAATCAAGGACAACAGCAAAATGTCCAGTTTTCCGCCACCGGCGGTCAGACTAATTTCACACCCCAGGTCATTAAATGTCCGGATTGCGGAGCACCTCTGGAGATAACCGATGAAAGCGCCGAATATGTGACTTGCCAATACTGTAAGACCTCCGTTAAGGTAAGACAAGACACGCAAGCCCCGGTTGCGGACGCGGATTCATCGCCTTTCGGTAATTTGGGCGTGGACGTACAAAGTGCCGTTACCTCGGCACTATCGGGATTAAACTTAAACAGTAGTAATGTGAAAGTGGTTATGGGAAAGTCGACTATCACTACGACTGTGAATGGCGTGCCGGTAAACAACGGTCAAATCAATTTTAATGCGGCGGCGCAAGCGGCGATTCAAAGTGAATTGGCCGCCGGCAAGATTACACGTAAGACCGTCGATATCCGGCAAAACGGCGTCCCGGCAAAGGGTGTTATTTTGGCGTGTACCCCTACCGGCCGCATCGTGAACGGCGAAGGTGAACTGCAGCTGAAAGTAAATGTCACAAGGCCGAACGGCAGTACATACGAAGTCAATATCGCAAAATGCGTGCCGCAAAGCGGTATAGCGTTTACGGTTCCAGGAAGCGTGGTACACGTTTACTATATGCCCAATGATGAGCAAAATATCGTGATCGGGTTTTACGCCTAACACATTGAAATTTGGAGACATAGGCAAAGCGTTCTGAGAAGCGGGTAACGAGGCATATGACTAAAAATCTGAAGCCAATATGTTTTTAAATATTGCCTAATTATATTATTTATAAATAAACAAGCATACATAGTATTATTTATCAGCTCAGGTATTATCACAGCTAATAGGAATAATGATATAAAAAATAATTGCCTAATTATGCTAAATATAAAAAATAGGCAATAAAGCTTTTACTGCGTGACAAGGGATTTGAGTCATGAGCAAGGCTTGTAGGGGTGTACAATGCGCGCCCGAACCACCCCGCCCTTCGGGCACCCCTCCACGGAGGGGAATTCCCGGCAAAAGCGGAAGCCGTAGCGGAGTTATATTATGTCTTTTGTGATGTTGATATTCATACCAGGATTCCTAGCAGGAGCTGTCTTTGTAGCTATTGTTTATAAAAGCCGTGTTGCTTCGGCTACTATACAGGCAAGGCGGGACGCAGATGTTGAAATAGCCAGAATCAGTGAGCAACTGAATAGCGCCATGTCTGAGGCCAGCCGTTTAGATCAGGATAACGGCCGCTGTAAGTCAGAGATGGAGAGCTTGCGAAAGGAGCTTGAAGATAGTCGGAACAGCCTTACAATGGTTACGGCTAATCTGGAAGCTGAAAAGAAGCAAAGTATTGAGAATAAAGCCTTTATAAATAATGCCAGGCAGGAGTTATCAGACCAGTTCAAGGCTTTAGCCGGTGAGATATTGGAAGAGAAAGCCAAGCGTTTTACTGAGCAGAACCAGGTAAATATAGAGGGGCTTCTTAACCCTCTTAAACTGAAACTTACAGAGTTTCAGGGTAAGGTTGAGGAGGTTTATGTTCAGGAGGGAAAGGATAGAAGCGCTCTTGCTGCCCAGGTTAAACACCTTATGGAGCTTAATAACCAGCTTTCAAAGGACGCGAATAATCTTGCGACTGCGCTCAAAGGTTCCAGCAAGACCAGAGGCAACTGGGGAGAAATGATCCTTGAAAAGATACTTGAATCTTCAGGCCTACGCAAAGGGGCTGAATACAATATTCAGGAGAGCCATACATCTTCTGAAGGTTCAAGGCTTCAACCTGATGTTGTTATACATCTTCCTGAAGAAAGGCATGTGGTAATAGATTCTAAGGTTTCCCTTAACGCTTATGAGGAGTATGCCTCAGCGGAAAGTGATATTGATAGAGATATTGCCTTAAAGAGGCATCTTGAATCTGTAAAGCGGCATATTAAGGAGCTTTCTGAGAAGAGTTATCATACAATTTATGATCTTAAGACCCTTGATTTTGTGATTATGTTTATTCCTGTTGAGCCTGCTTTTATGCTGGCTATTTCAGAAGATAATTCTTTGTGGGAGGATGCCTGGAAAAGAAGTGTTCTGCTGGTCAGCCCCAGTACCCTTCTCTTTGTACTTAAGACTGTTGCCTATTTGTGGCGGCAGGAGCAGCAGAACAGAAATGCCCAGGATATAGCCCAGCGTGGTGCGGCGCTTTATGACAAGCTGGCAGGTTTTGTAGATGATTTAAAAAATGTCGGCAATCGTTTGGAACAGGCGAAAAATAGTTATGACGAGGCTTTAGGTAAACTTTCCTCAGGCAGAGGGAATCTGATCCGTCAGGCAGAACTACTTAAGGAGCTTGGAATAAAGCCCGGCAAGTCTCTTCCTGCTGAAATGGTTGAAATAGCTTCTGATGTTCAGGGTATAGATGATAAATGAGCCACTCCGCTGCAAGCTGCGAGGTATCTGATTTAGTTATTGCGAGGAACGAAGTGACGCGGCAATCCAGCAGCCTTTAAAACCTCTGGATTGCTACGCTCGCAAAGACGATGTAAATGCGGACAAGCCGCGAGGAATTAATCCCGAGTTTATATTCGATACTGAAAGGTTTTCATGAAGATAACAGGCAGATACCGTATTTTGGTTTTGATGTTTACAATTGCAATGGTTATTTTCACGGCTACAAGAACTATTCTGCTTTTTGAGTCCCTATCAGAGCTGGATGTGACTCTATTTCTTCTTATAAAGATATATGCTGTAGGCTTTTTATTTGATTTTGCCACTTGCAGCTATATGCTTATCCCTATTATTCTTCTTATGATTTTTATGCCTGAGAAACTGTATAACAGCAGGCTAAGCAGAGGCTCCAAGCAAGTTGTTTTCTTTCTTTTTCTATATTTTATGCTTTTTTACGCTTTTGCAGAGTCTGTTTTAGCGAGAGATTTAAGAGGGCCTCATCATCTCTTTTTCGCTTTGATTTTCTTGCTTATTCTTACAATTATCCTCTTTATCCCTGTGAGCCGTTATATTACCAGAACGTTTCCGGCTCTTACCTCTTTTAAACAAAGGCTTTGTGTCGGAATTTTGCTTCTGTTTTTTCCGTTAATCTCTTTTTTCACTATAGATTTAAGCCTTACTCAAATATCACCCAGTAATTACGCAAATGAGCTGACAGGAAACGGATTTTACAATTTGGGATCAGCCATAATCAAGGGGGATATTGGTCTAAGAGGGAGCAGATGGGGTGGAAATTTTCCACTGGTTATGGCCAACCTTAATCAAGAGGGATATGAACTATAAATGGGATTGTTCAAAGGAGTTTCATTGCTACATATATGAAATTGGGTTATATAGAACAATACAAAAGAAGTAAAGGCTATGACCGATACAGAACGGGCTGCGAAAAAGAATGAGTATATTAAAGAGGCGAAATAAAGCCCCTTCCTTTAGGTATAGCAAGTGCCAGAAAACAATAAACAACAGAAAATTGAAATTATATGGCTAAAAAAGAAAAAATAAATGTGCAGGGAACTACGATAACTGTAATCATTTCAAAAGAAGACGATTACATTTCGCTGACCGATATGCTAAAGGCAAAAGACGGTGATTTTTTTATTTCCGATTGGCTGAGAAATCGCAATACCGTTGAGTTTCTCGGGGTTTGGGAAAGCATATACAACCCAAATTTTAATTATGGCGAATTTGCCATAATTAGAAGTCAAGCAGGACTAAATAGCTATAAAATCAGTGTAAAAGAGTGGGTAGAAAAAACAAATGCCATTGGTTTAAAAGCAACGGCAGGGCGTTATGGCGGAACTTATGCACATAAAGATATTGCTTTCGAGTTTGGAATGTGGATTAGCCCACAATTTAAAATTTATTTAATTCGCGAATTTGACAGGTTGAAACAAGACGAAAATCGCTACCTCTCCCTCGAATGGGACTTACAACGTACACTCTCTAAAATAAATTACCGTATTCACACTGATGCTATTAAGGAACATATTATCCCAAATATTGTTACCAAGGAGCAAATTTCCTACACCTATGCCGAAGAGGCTGATTTGCTGAACGTGGCTCTTTTTGGAATGACGGCAAAACAGTGGCGAGATACAAACCCTGATTTGAAAGGCAATATTCGTGATTACGCTACGTTGGAGCAATTGGTGGTGCTATCAAACATGGAAAGTATTAATGCGTTGCTTATCCGACAAGAACTTCCACAAGGCAAGCGGCTGGTGCAGTTAAATAATGTAGCGATTACGCAAATGCAATCGCTAGTCAAAAACAAAAATTTGAAAATGTTAAAATGAAACATGCCGTTTTTATTATATTTTACTCTGGTGTTACAGCTTTGTATAAAAACAGGCTGAACAGAGTAGCTATTTAAGAGGAGAAATGAAGAAATTAGTTGAATTTGTAAATAATAAGACGGCATCTGCTTGGAGCGATATTCTTATTCTTGCCATTGCCTTTTCAATCTCTTTTTTTCAGTTTCTGGGAAGATTCCCGCTTATAGAGCCTGATGAGGGACGCTATAGTGAGATTCCCAGAGAGATGCTTGCGAGATGGGACTTTATCACGCCTACCCTTAATTATGTAAAGTATTTTGAAAAGCCGCCTCTTCTTTACTGGCTTAATTCCATCTCTTTTTCCATTTTCGGACAGAATGAACTTGCCGCCAGGCTTGTTTCTGCCATGTCAGGGTTTTTAACTGTTCTTTTTATATATTGGGTGGGAAGAAGGCTGTTTGATCGGCGTGTAGGCCTTTTATCAGCTATTATCCTCGGTTCTGCCGGTGGTTTTATTGCCCAGGCAAGAATTAATATTATAGATATGCTTTTGACTTTCTGTATGACCCTTTGCCTTGGCTCTTTTATACTTGCCGTAAAAGAGACAGGCCGATCTAAAACCTTTTATTACTACCTTTTCTACATTGCGGCAGCATTGGCAGTATTGGCAAAGGGGCTTATCGGCATAGTCTTTCCTGGCGGGATTATTTTTCTGTTTATGCTTTTCAGAAAAAGGTGGGATATTCTCAGGGAAATGCGTCTTATAACAGGTAGCCTTCTGTTTTTTATTATAGCTGCGCCATGGTTCGTTCTTGTATCACTCAAAAACCCTGAATTTCTGGGGTTTTTCTTTATTCATGAGCATTTTGAGCGTTTTCTTACAAAGATTCATGGACGGTATGAACCATTATGGTTTTTTGTTCCTGTTCTCATCGGGACGATGATTCCCTGGTCTTTTTTCATACCCGCTGCTTTCCGTGACGCCTGGAAAAACAGGAGGAGCGGAGATGGAGAAGCCCTGACATATCTTGCGATATGGGGAGTGCTTATATTCCTATTCTTTTCAATGTCTGACTCAAAGCTGGTACCTTATATCATGCCGGTTTTTCCGCCTTTGGCAGTTATGATAGGATATACGTTCAGTATTGCCATTGATAAAGGGGCTTCAACAGTTAAATGGTATGCTGTCCCACTCCTTATTATTATTACGTTGATCGGTATTGGCCTGCCGATACAGCAATATTTGACTAAAAAGGCGGCCTTTACTCTTACCGAATCTATTGTGCTTGGCGCGGTTTTTCTTATCCAGGGGGTTCTTGGGCTTGTTGTCCTTCACAGGAAGGAAGTTGAAAAGCTTGTTCTTGTTCTATCTATTGGGGCAATAGTTTATACAAGTATAGGAGTAAATTTTATTTATGCAGGCCTTGCTGAGAGTAAGACAGCAAAACCGATGGGGCTGAAGGTTAAGGAGCTGGCCGGCCCTGACGCCATTATTGCTTCCTTTGGCTATGATCAGACCCTTCCTTTTTACTCAGGCCGTAGAATTGTTGTTATAGGCGACAAGAACGAACTGGAGTTTGGCAGTGAGCAGGGTAACCACTCCGGCTGGTTTATTGATGAACCGACATTTTTGCAGATATGGAACAGTGATAAGAGGGTTTTTGCTGTACTTAGTAAAGATAAATTTAAAAGTTTGGCAAAGGTTTCACAAAGGCCTGTGTGGCCGATAGTGGAGAATAATAAAAAGGTTCTTGTTACGAACATGTAGGGGCGCGATTTATCGCGCCTCTACAGACGTTGCCTTCGTCGCAGGACGTTCAATGTAGTTATGAAATCTTAGGCATTTAGGGTTACTTACTGATATGGACAAAAGAAAGAAATTTAGAATTCTTGGCCTTGTTATGATATTAGGCGGAATATTGATACTTGCTAGCAAAATAGTGTGGCCTTCCGGCAATTTAACGTTTTGGGACTATTATTGTGATTTAGGTATTGTTGCAATTGGAATATATTTCTATTTTCTTAATAGAAAATTTGCATTACAACCTCATCTGCCTGAAGGAGATAAAAGAGAAGAGGAAGAAGCAAAAAGATAATTAAGATAGTTCGTAGGGTGGGTAGAGCGTAAGCAAAACCCCCCAGATAAAAGGTTGTCTTTGCGAGCGGAGCGAAGCAATCCAAGGGTTTTAAAGGCTACTGGATTGCTTCGTTGCTTTGCTCCTCGCAATGACATATAAAAAACGTAGGGATGCACAATGTGCGCCTGATTAGCCACTCCGCCCTTTGAGTACTCCTCCAGAGAGGTGAATTTAGGGTGGTCAATGACTGCCCATACAGAAATTACAGGAGATAATTAAATGCGTAAAGAATTCCTTCCCTTCTCAAGACCCTCTCTATCCGACGATGAAATAAACGAAGTTGTGGATTCTCTCCGCTCAGGCTGGATTACCACCGGCCCGAAAGTGAAACGGTTTGAGGAGGATTTCCTTAAATATACAGGAGCGAAATATGCCGTTCCTCTCTCTTCCGCTACGGCAGGCCTTCATCTGGTGCTGCTTGCCCTTGGTCTGAAAGAGGGAGATGAGATCATTACAACTCCTATGACCTTTGCCTCAACACTGAGTATTCCGACACTTTGCGGAATGAAGCCTGTTCTGGTAGATATTGAGGAAGGGACTCTCAATATTGATGTTTCGAAGATAAGAGAGAAGATAACCCCGAGAACAAAAGCGATTATTCCTGTTCATTTCGCGGGGCAGCCGTGTGATATGGACCCTCTTTTTGCTTTAGCTAAGGAGTTTAGCCTTACTATTATTGAAGATGCCGCCCATGCTGTTGGAACAGAGTATAAAGGTAAGCGTATAGGCTCTTTTGATTCTATATCTATCTTTTCATTCCACCCCAATAAGAATATTACAACCGGTGAAGGGGGAATGGTTTGTACCCCTGATGAGTCTCTGGCTGAGGAGGTTTCCCTTCTGAAATTCCATGGTATGAGCAGGGAAGCCTGGAAGCGTTTTGCGTCCAGCGGAACCCCGAATTACGATATTGCCATGCCGGGATTTAAGTATAATATGATGGATATCCAGGCTGCCATAGGGATTCACCAGCTTCCGAAACTTGATAGTTTTATTAAGCGGCGAACTGAAATAGCGGAGTTTTACAACAGGGAGTTCGCAGATGTTGATGAGGTCATTACTCCTAAATATGCGCCTTATCAACAACTGCACGCATGGCATCTTTATACCCCTCTTATCAAGATTGAGGATCTGAATATAAACCGCGACAGTTTTATGGAAGAGCTTAAAAAGCTTAATATAGGAAGCGGGCTTCATTATAAGGCTATTCATCAACATTCCTGGTACAGGAAGAATTTACCTCAGCAAGAGGGAAGCCTTAAAAACGCGGACTATGCTTCGGACAGGATACTCTCTCTTCCGCTTTTCCCCGATATGTCTGATGAAGATGCAAAAGATGTTGTTGAAGCGGTTAAAAAGGTTATACTGAGTCAGAGAAAATAATTCAGTAAGTTTTGGAAAACAGAAGGATATATATGTCAGAAAAGCCTTATATTTCAGTGATAATTCCGGTCTATAACGAGGAAGGTAATCTGCCTGACCTTATGTCAAGGCTTTATCCGGTTATGGAGGGGGTTGGAAAGCCATTTGAAATTATTTTTACCGATGACGGGAGTAAGGATAATTCTCTTAAACTCCTTACAAGTTTCATTGAGCCATATCCTGAGGTGAAGATTATAGAGCTTAACGGTAATTTCGGCCAGCATATGGCCATTATGGCCGCTTTTGAAATAAGTTTAGGCGATATAGTGATCACTCTTGACGCTGATCTTCAGAATCCTCCAGAGGAGATTCCAAGGCTTATTGCTGAGATAGAAAAGGGACATGATGTAGTTGGGAGCATAAGGCTTGCGAGGCAAGATAGTTTCTTCCGTAAAAGAGCGTCTCAGATCGTAAATTTGGTTGTCAGAAATATAACCGGAATGAAAATGTCAGATTACGGCTGTATGCTCAGAGCGTACAGTCGGCCGATTATTGATAATATAAACCGTTGTCAGGAAACCTCAACTTTTATACCTGCCCTTGCCCAGACTTTTTCTTCATCTCCCACAGAGATCGAGGTAGGCCACTCTTTACGCCAGGAAGGGGAGAGTAAATACTCTCTTTATAAACTTATACGGCTTAATTTCGACCTCATGACAGGCTTTTCGGTTGTGCCTTTGCAGATGTTCGCTCTTTTAGGGATATTTACATCTCTTTTTGCCGTCGCGTTTGCTATATTTCTCATGATACGCCGATTTATTATAGGCGCTGAAGTTGACGGGGTATTTACACTCTTTGCCATTCTCTTCTTTTTCATAGGGATTGCTATTTTTGGGATCGGGATCGTAGGAGAGTATGTGGGGCGTATATATCAGGAGGTAAGGCACAGGCCCAGATATGTTGTCCGGCACATATATGAGTCAAAAAAATAAGGGATTATTATGAAGCTTGTGATTTGTGCATATAATAATGTGGGTTATGCCTGTATTGAAGAGCTTTTACAACAGGGCGGAGATATAAAACTGATTTTTACCCATGAAGACTCCCTTTCCGAAGAGATATGGTTTAAGTCGGTCAGGGAGCTTGCGTTGCAACACTCAATCCCCTTTGTTACCTCTTCAATTAATCTTCCTGAAAATGTAGAGAAGTTAAAAGAGATAGCGCCTGACTTTATCTTTTCATTTTATTACAGAAATATGATAAAGCCCGAAGTTCTTGAAATCCCTAAAATGGGCGCTCTTAATATGCATGGTTCTTACCTTCCCAAGTACCGCGGCAGAGTTCCTGTAAACTGGGCTGTTATTAATGGTGAAACGGAGACAGGAGCGACTCTCCACTATATGGTTGAAAAACCTGATGCCGGGGATATTGTTGATCAGGAAAAGGTGCGTATAGAGTTTCGTGATACAGCTTATGATGTGTTTAATAAAGTGACGGAAGCCGCTGTTAAGGTGATAAGAAGGTCATATCCGCTTTTGGTTGCAGGAAAAGCCAACCGGATACCGATGGATTTGAAAGCGGGGAGCTATTTTGGGGGGAGAAAGCCTGAAGATGGCCTTATAAACTGGAGAAAAAACGCTGTAGAGATATATAACCTAATCCGTGGAGTGACACACCCTTATCCGGGAGCTTTTACATTTTACAACGGTAAAAAAGTGCTGATCTGGAAGGCTTTACCGGTAACAGGAAAAGGAGAACCGGGGAAAGCAGTCTCTTCTAATCCTTATGTTATAGGGACTGTAGACGGGCTTCTTGAAATACTTGATATGGAGATAGAAGGTTTGGAAAATTCATCTATACTGATTGACTGTTTTGAGGTATAGAGATTCTGAGTTTATAGTACAAATCAGGAGATTATATGAAAATACTTATACTTGGTGTGAATGGTTTTATTGGCAATGCCCTGACCCACAGAATACTTAATACAACGGATTGGGAAGTCTATGGCCTTGATATGGCATGTGACAAGCTTGAACGCTCTCTGGGGGATCCGAGGTTTCACTTTCTTGAAGGGGATATTACGATAAACAAAGAGTGGATAGAGTACCATATAAAGAAATGCGATGTTATATTGCCTCTGGTTGCTATAGCCACGCCTGTAACTTATGTAAAGGATCCACTGCGGGTTTTTGAGCTGGATTTTGAAGAGAATTTAAAAATTATACGCCAGTGCGTTAAACATAAAAAGCGGATTGTTTTTCCTTCAACTTCCGAAGTATATGGCATGAGCCCTGACAAAGAGTTTGATGAGATGACTTCCCCGCTTATGCTAGGCCCTATCAATAAGGAAAGATGGATATATTCCTGCTCTAAACAGATGCTAGACCGGGTTATATACGCCTATGGAGCTCATCAGGGGTTTGAATTCACTCTTTTCAGGCCGTTCAACTGGATAGGTCCAAAACTGGACAGCATACATACCGCTAAAGAGGGAAGTTCCAGAGTCTTAACTCAATTCCTGTATGATATTCTGGCCGGTAAGCCTATACAGCTTGTTGACGGTGGCAACCAGCGGCGTTCATTTACCTATGTGGAAGATGGAATTGACTGTCTGATGCGGATAATAGAAAACAAAAACAACTGCGCCAACGGGAATATTTTCAATATCGGGAACCCGAAAAATGACCTCTCTGTTAAAGAGTTGGCGTACAAGCTTCGGGATATGGTGGCAGAGTACCCTGAATATAAAGAGAAAGCTGAAAAATGCCAGATTGTTGAGGTATCTTCCGGAGAGTTCTATGGGAAAGGTTATCAGGATATGCTTACAAGGGTTCCCTCGATAAAGAACGCGAAGGAATGTCTTGATTGGGAGCCTAAAACAGGTATTGACGAGGCTCTTAGAAAGACATTGGAATTTTACCTTGTTCAGGAAAAAGAGAAAATCGAACATCTTATTTAACAGAGATGTTTGATTTCGGATCAGCCGCTTCGTATGTTATGAAAGCGGCTTTTTTGTAATGCTTTTAAGGGGAAGACATATATGCCAAGACCTGGTTGGGATCAGTATTTTATGGAAATCACCCATATTGTTGCAAAAAGGACTACCTGCATAAGGCGGCAGGTTGGCGCTATCCTTGTAAAAGGGAAAAATATTCTGGCAACAGGATATAACGGGGCGCCGTCAGGGGTTTCACACTGTATTGACGTGGGGTGTTTAAGGGAAAGGCTGAATATTCCTTCAGGAGAGCGGCATGAACTTTGTAGGGGGCTCCATGCCGAGCAAAATGCCATATTACAGGCAGCAAGGCATGGAACAAGCATTGAAGGTGCAACGCTTTACTGCACCACAATGCCGTGTGTTATCTGTACGAAGATGATTATAAATGCCGGTATTCAAAGAGTCGTTTATGAGGAAGGGTACGCTGATACTCTTGCCGCCGAGATGATAGGAGATTCAGGGATTATTGTGGATATGTTCAAATCTGAAGATGGAGAAACCCTGTGAGATGCCCTTATTGCGCTTTCGCGGATAGTAAAGTTGTTGATTCCCGCCCTGACCGTGATAGCTCCGTCATAAGACGAAGGCGGGAGTGTGAATCCTGCGGCAAGCGTTTTACAACGTACGAGAGGGTGGAAGAAGTGCTCCCTCTTATAATGAAAAAAGATGGAAGACGGGAGCCGTATATTCGGGAAAAAGTCATTGGCGGGATTAAAAAGGCCTGTGAAAAGCGTCCTGTATCTATTGAAAGCATCGAAGATATGGTTGCGAGGCTTGAAGGAAGGTTATTTGAGAGCGGCGAAAAAGAGATACCAAGCACGGTAATCGGTGAATGGATAATGAGCGGGCTTCATGAAATTGATGAGGTTGCTTATGTGCGTTTTGCTTCGGTTTACAGGTCTTTTAGGGATATAAATGAGTTCATGGCGGAACTTCAGGATATTCTTGAAGGGGAACGCGGGAAAAAGAAGAGATAGGGAATAAACAGTGGTGTCAGATTTATCAACAAAAATGATGAAACGCGCTTTAACCCTTGCTAAACGTGGGATTGGAAAAACATCACCAAACCCTTCGGTAGGGTGCGTCATCGTAAAAGACGGGAATATTGTTGGCGAGGGGTGGCACAAGAAAGCCGGAACACCCCATGCCGAGGTACATGCCCTTAACCAGGCGGTTGCTTTGGCCAAAGGGTCTGATGTTTATGTGACTCTTGAACCATGTGCGCATTTCGGAAAGACCCCTCCATGCAGTGACGCCTTAATAAAAGCCGGCGTATCAAGAGTTGTTATCGGAACTATTGATCCACACCCTAAGGTAAGCGGTAAAGGCGTTAATGCACTGAAAAAAGCCGGTATTATTATTGAGACAGGTGTTTTAGAGCAGGAATGCAGGGAGATTAACGAGGCTTTTATAAAGCATGCTACTACTGGGCTCCCTTTTATTGCTCTTAAAAGCGCTATGACCTTAGATGGTAAGACTGCCACTGAAACCGGGGATTCAAAATGGATAACAGGGGAAAAATCCAGGTATCTGGTACATAAATTAAGGCGGGATCTTGATGCCGTTATGGTTGGTGTCGGAACTGTTATTAGTGATGACCCTGAACTGACTGTAAGGCATCTTAAAGGGAGAAACCCTCTCCGTATCATAGTTGACAGTGACCTTAAAACTCCTCTTAAATCTAAAGTTATTAAGAACAACTCCGACAATAAAACTATTCTGGCAACAGCTTGTATTGACCAGTCTAAAATTGATCTTTATAAAGATGCAGGAGTTGAGGTTTTAGTTTGTAAAAAATCGTGTGAAATGGTCGATTTGAAGGATATGCTTGAGCGTATGGGCAAGCAAGGGATTCAGTCAATACTTCTTGAAGGTGGCCAATCTCTGGCAGGAAATATGCTGAAATCCAATCTTATTGATAAGTTCATATTTTTTTACGGAACAAAACTTATGGGTGGGGAGGGTAAGGATCTGTTCGCAGGAGCAGGGTTGGAGAAGATGAGTGATGCCCTCTCTGTTAATATACAGCGCGTTACCCGCTCAGGTGACGATATAATGGTTGAAGCGTATCTTGGAGAAAAAGATGTTTACAGGGTTGATTGAAGATTTGGGGAACGTCTTGAAAATAGAAAGAAAAGGTGGGAACGGAACTATTCTGATCTCCACAAAGCTTAACCTTTCTGATAGCAAGCTTGGTGATTCCATTGCCGTGAATGGTGCATGCCTTACTATAAAATGGATAAACGGCTCGGAAATACTTTTTGATGTTTCTGAAGAGACATTCAAAAGAACAGGTTTTTCTAAAATGGCTGTTGCGAGCCCTGTAAATGTCGAGCGCTCTCTCAGACTCTCCGACAGGCTTGATGGTCATATAATCACAGGGCATGTAGATTTCACTGCGAACGTTACAGAAATTAAGGAGAAGTCCAGCCATAAGGAGTTTACATTCTCTATTCCTGAGGGATATTCAAAATATGTTGTGGAAAAAGGTTCTATAGCTGTTGATGGCATAAGCCTTACAGTTAATGCAGCGACCAGGAACAGTTTTAAAGTGAATATAATTCCAGCTACCCTCTCTAAGACAACATTGGCAAATTCGCAAGTAGGAGATAGTGTTAATATTGAGACAGATATTATAGGAAAATATGTTGAACGGCTTTTAAATTCAGGGAAAGCCGGATCAGAAAAGATCAGCTTTGAAATGCTGGCATCGAACGGGTTTATATGAAAAATATCCGCTTTATAATTTTATTTTTACTCTTTGCTGTTTTGCTCCCCTTTATTGCTTCAGCCCTTGATGTCCCCAAACTTCAAGGCAGGGTTAATGACTATGCTGAACTTATGTCCCAAAGCAGTGTCAGCAGTTTGGAGCAAAAGCTTGCAGCTCTTGAGAAGGAAGATTCTACTCAGGTTGTTGTTTTAACCATTCCATCTCTGCAGGGAGAGGAGATTGACGATTTTTCCATAAAAGTGGCTGATGCCTGGAAAATCGGACAAAAAGGGAGTGATAATGGCGCCATCTTCATTATCTCGAAAGATGATAAAAAGATGAGAATTGAGGTTGGCCGGGGGCTTGAAGGGAAGCTGACCGACCTTATATCCGGAAGGATCATAAGGGACAGCGTTGCGCCTCATTTCCAACAGGGGGATTTTGACGGAGGGATAACAGCAGGGGTAGATGATATTATATCTGTTGTTAAAGGGGAGTATCAAGCACCGGAAAATACCAATACAAGAGAGCAGGGTACTTCTCCGATCTTCACTTATATCTTTATCTTACTGGTTGCGTTAATTTTTATCGGGGCTGTTTCCCGGGTTTTAGGCGGGATAGTCGGTGCAATCGGATTACCTCTTGTACTCTATATCTCTATGCCGGGTGTGGGGATAGTTTTTATAATTCTATCGGCGGTATTTGGCCTTTTAGGCGGCCTCATAGTCCCCTTTATGTTTGGTGGAGGAGGCGGTTTCGGCGGCTTTTCCGGCGGTGGCGGAGGCTTCTTTGGCGGTGGCGGAGACTCCGGCGGATTTTCAGGAGGAGGCTTTTCCGGCGGTGGCGGAGGTTTTGGCGGTGGCGGCGCTTCCGGAGGTTGGTAGCCTTAGACATAGTATGATATATTTCACTAAAGGGAGGGCATAATCAAATGAATAATATTTACCAAATTGATGAATTAAAAAATAAATTATACCCAATTTTTGAAAATGCCCCGGTCTATCGTGCGATTCTCTTTGGTTCTTATGCAAAGAGCCAAGCGACAGAGCAAAGCGATATAGATATTGTTGTAGATGGACAGGGTGAACTTCGAGGTCTTGCTTTTTATGGAGTACTGGAAGATGTTTCTAATGTACTTTCCAAAAAGGTTGACTTAATGGAACTTTCAGAAGTGCGACAAAACTCTCCAATTTTCGATGAAATAATGAATCATGGGGTAATGTTGTATGAACGCAAAGGATAAAATTATCTTGCAAAAGATCCAAAAATATATAAGAGAAGCCATATCTTATACACAAGGGATGACCTTTGGGCAATTCATGGGAGATGGAAGAACCGTATCAGCTGTGGCATTTGCCGCTTCGCAAATGGGAGAATTGGCAAATAATATTAGTCCAAAAACAAGGGAGTTGTATCCAACGCTTCCGTGGAAAGAACTTCGAGGTATGAGAAACCGAATTATCCACGACTATGAAAATATAGATTTTAATATGCTTTGGCAGACGGTAACAGAAGATTTCCCAGCCTTATTAAAAGAACTTGACCATTTAGCTTTAGGCATGGATTAGATTTCTTGCCTAATCCTATTTATAGTTATACAATCAGGCAATAATAGTTTACCTGATTATTTCATGCCTATATTTTTACCAGCTCAGGTAGTACCTGAGCTCATAAGTTTTATTAACCATAAATTATGATGCTTAATAGATTGCCTAATTCTCTAATTGATAAGAGGATTAGGCAAGAATTTGTAAAGAGAAAGGTAATTGTTTATGCCTGCTTATATTAAAGTTATGAATCTTAACAAGGAACAAATGGCAGAGGTCGCAAAAAATACACTAAGTAATATTGCTCAAATTGCTGGGCAGGAACCAGAAAGTGAATTTCATTTTATTCATTGTTCTGACTTGATATTTGACAATGACTCGACTCCTTTTGTATACATTGAAATTTCATGGTTTGCCCGTAATATGAAGAAAATGCAAGGCGTGTCAAAATTACTGTACGATGAAATAAGTAAATATGGAAACTGCAATGTAAATGTTGTTTTTCAAGAATTAAAATTAATGGGCAACCTCTTTGAAAACGGGGAATGGTACTGGTCAAAACCAAGGAATTTCTGAGCGCGCTTTAGTGGGAAAGTTTACTAAATGCCCGACGATGAACAAAACATATTTTTAGGTTATATGTCCTGACACATTGAACTACGGAGACAAACACTATGAAAAAAGTCGGAATCATTTTATTGTCCGTTGGAATTGCGGCGTTGGTTGGAGTAATTGTTCTGGTGTTTATAATGACAAATGCCCCAGATACCAGTATCAACAATTCGGGTTTCGAGAACGGCATGACGCTGGGCTTCATTGTGCTGCCGAGCATTTCTTTGGGCGGGATAATTGCCGGAATTGTTCTTTTAATATGTAGCAGAGTCAAGAGGCATCTAAATGGCGCTTTGGGTAGCCAATTTGGTATGCTTAATCATATGTCGCAAATGATGAAAACACCGCAAGCGATTGGGACGGCAAAAGTTATCACAGTTACCGATACCGGAAAAGTTCTGGGTGCTAACCCCATCGTTTCCATTCAACTCGAAATAGCAATACCAAATCGCCCAAATTCTACATATCAAATGGAGACACAAGTACAGTCGTCAGCCATACCTCAAGTCGGAGATACTATTTCCATTGGAATTATGCCTGGACAGTATACCAACCAGTTTAACGGTCAGCAAACAGATTGGGTATACATGGGCATTGTAAAATAAGGAGATTGTTTTTATGAAATGTTCGAAATGCGGAAGTGAACGAATTGAAGAGGGTATTTGCTGGGACGCAACTGGAAGTGACTCCGGATTGCAGTATCGCAAAGTGTTTGT
>Ga0123357_10003678_pt1 | contig 17703 bp, 18 predicted proteins | sample TergutEmb28metaG_FD_89873 | JGI IMG/M metagenome (GOLD analysis project Ga0123357, IMG submission 89873) | Embiratermes neotenicus P4 segment gut microbial communities from Petit-Saut dam, French Guiana - Emb289 P4 | ecosystem: Host-associated > Arthropoda: Insects > Digestive system > Gut ... | reverse complement strand
CTGGAACATGGTACTTTTTGCCTCCTATGATTGTGTTTGTCTTTTCAACTTACACTTTATCACATGGAAGTGAATTTATTATTTACGGCTCATCTTTTTCGCAAAAACTTTTAACTCACAAGAAATAGAACGCAGTTCTTCATTAAAATCATCGGGTGTAAAACTGTCATTTTTCAGCTTAATTTTAAATTCTTCCCAGATTTGTTCAATAACCATAAATTTTAACCTCGTATTATTTAAATTTTTTGTATTATACGCACAGTTTTTTAATTAATGCGAATCACGAGTTGGAGAATAATGCGAATACTGACGCGCTAAAGCCCTCTTTGTAAAGAGGGTGGCACGCGAAATGTCAGTAAAAATTGTAAAAGTACACTCAAACCGCGTGACGGGTGTTTGTGTCCATTGCGCCAACATCATATTCCACAAAACACCCGCCGCCTGCGGGCGGCACCCTCTTTAAAAGAGGGCAGGGGTTAAGTGCGCCAACTTCGCAATTCATCGGAATTTTTCAAGTTATTTCTTACTGTTCTTTATCTTTTTTCCTATGTATAATCCATGTATACTTGCCTCAATGCTACTTTCATCTTCGCATATCAAATAATAATGATCCATATATTTTTCAAAGTCTGCATCGCTTGCTTCGTTTAATTCGATTCCGGTATTGTAAATTAAGCCGTCCGTACCGATATTACGCATTTTTTCAAGTCCGCATTTTGCCGCAATCTTTTCTATTTTTCGCGGACCGGAGCTGAAGAAAATACCGTCATATATACAATGTCCGGGATTTTTAAGCCGTCTTTTAGGGTTATCGACTATATACGCAAGAACTACTATACCGCCCATTTTGCAAACGCGCGTACATTCGGAGACTGCTTTTTCTTTTAAACCGATAGAATCAAGATGATATAACGCACCCATGCACAATACAACGTCAAAGCTGTTTTGCTCAAACTGAGACATGTCAAGCACGTTACATACAGAAATACCGGACAATTTATCCGCGTCCGGTTTGGATTTGATGATGTCCGCGTTATACTCTACGAGATCGCAGGCAGTGACGATATGTCCTTTATCTGCGAGATAAAACGAATATCTGCCTGTTCCGGCGCAAGCGTCAAGAATCTGGAGGTCCGAAGTAAACATTCGGTCAAAATAATGGATAGTAGTCAGATATTCTATCATATGCGCTTTGTCTCGAAATAAGCGTCCGTCCTCATCGTAATTTTCATAAAATTGTATCACATTCTCTAACATAATTTTGATTTATAACTCTTTTAAATAGTTTATCTCATTATTGTTTAGATACTTAAACTGTCCGGGTTTTAAAGTCCCTACGTTTAACTTGCCTATGCAAACTCTCTTTAACTTTATTATAATGAGATTGAGGTTTTCGCACATTCTGCGTATCTGACGGTTGCGTCCCTCAGAAATTTCTATCCGCAGTTTTGTTTTGCCGTTTTTCAGCTCAATTATCTCGACTTTCGCTGGGGAGGTCATTCTGCCGTCAACTTCTATCGGTTCTGATAGTTTTTTTATGGTATCTTGGCTAAGTTCGCCTTTTAGCGTGATGTGATAGATTTTGCTGATTTCATTTTTCGGGTGCATTAATTTATTCGCGACTTCTCCGTCGTTCGTGAGAATTAACAATCCTTCCGAATACATGTCGAGGCGTCCGACGGGATAAACGCGCTCTTCTATTTGCGCGCTCTTCAATATATCCGCGACGCATACCCTGTCCTGTTCGTCCGACATAGTTGTGACTATTCCTGCGGGTTTGTACATCATCATATATATTTTTTTGCTGTTTTTATTTTGTCCGATTATAATCCCGTCAACCATAACTTCGTCAATTTCCGGGACTACTTTCTGTCCGACGACGGCTTTTTTGCCATTGATCTCAACTCTGCCGCGCATTACCGCATCCTCGGCATTCCGCCGCGACATCACGCCGCACTCCGACAGATATTTTTGGATTCGCATTTCTTCCATTTTTTGTTTATTGTCCCCTTTAATTTAATCTTTTGATTTGCCGAAAAATTCCTGTATTTTTGCTATAATGGGATTCGGCTTTTTTTGAGGCACAACTTCTACATCATCGTATGATACGATTATAGAATACCCGACTATGTAATCGTTGTACATAAATACCATTCTGCCGACGATATCGCCCTTTTTTACAGGAGCGTATATAAATTGCGGCAATTCTGTTTTATATGTTATATCTTCGGATTTTATAGCGCTTAGCACGCTCGCGGACTCTGCGCTTATATTCTCGCATTTTATACTGCTTACAGTTTCTTTTTTACCGTCCGCGTTTATCCTGTAGCCGTTTACAACATGTACGTCAAATTGATACTCGTTTTCTTTGCATAAATCAATGCTGTGATAATTCGCAAAACCGTAGTCGAGCATTTCTATATGGTCGTTCCAGTCGTCCGAGGCGTTTAAAGTCACCGCGACAAGACGCGTCCCGTCGCGTTCAGCCGCGGAAACAAGACATCTTCCCGAACGTTTTGTGTAGCCGGTTTTTACGCCGATTGAATCTTTATATAATTTCAGCATTTTATTGTGGTTGCTTAAATATCTTGCGGCAGCTTTATTATCGGTGCCGTCCGCATTTTTCGGATATATTATATGGGTCTTTTCACCGGCGATTTCATAAAAATTCTCATTTTCGAGGGCATATGCGGCGATTTTTGCCAAGTCATAAGCGGTGGTGTAATGCTGGTCATCGTCAAGTCCGTGCGGATTTGTGAAATGCGTGTCTTTTAAATTCAATTCCTGCGCTTTTGCGTTCATCATATCGGCGAATTTATCTACACTGCCGCCGACGCTTATCGCGATTGCTTCCGCCGCGTCATTTGCAGAATTTAGAAGCAGCGCATATATTAAATCAAGCAAAGTGAATCTTTCGTTTACGCTCAGATAAATCGACGTGCCCTCTATGCCGGTCATTTCTTTTGCTATAGTCACAATTTTATCAAGAGGAACGCCGCTTTCGATTGCGACGATTGCCGTCATTATCTTAGTCGTGCTTGCCATAGGCAGCCTTTGATGAGCGTTTAACTCGAATATCACATCGACGTTGGTCGCGTCGATTAATATTGCGCTCTGTGCGTCAACTTGAGGTTTTTTTGAATTTGCGGCTGCGGAGTTTGCAGTATTGTTATCAATCGGAACCGCATGAATTTCGCTCATATTATATAAATCGTCCGCGCTGTATATAACCCGATTGGATAAACCTTGGTTTTCCGGCGAAGTAATTATTCCTTGAACGCTTGATATTATCAATATAAAGATTAAAATGAAAGCGACAGAGCCTATCAGTATTTTTTTTAAATTTTTCGGATTTTTTAAACTTTTTAAATTTTTCAAACCTCACACCCACTTATTTTTATATATTTTATAATAAAAATATATGTTTAATTGGGGGTGTTAATACTTGTTTTTCTATTTTATTATTCTATAATTGTACGGACACGGCGTGCCGTGTCCTGAAAGTTTATATTTTTAATCTCCGCAATATTCTTTTGTCAGTTCGTCCGCACGTTTTGTGCAGGCGAGCATGGCTTTTTTTACTGTCTCCGCGAAATTGTCCGAATAGAAGCTGTCAAGGGCTTTTTCTGTCGTGCCGCCCGGAACGGCTACGGATTTAATCAATTCGCCCGGCGATTTCCCGCTGTTTTTCAACATTTCAAACGAGCCTATCAGCGACTGCAAAACTGCCGGATATATTTCATCTTCGGTAAATCCCTGTGCGATCGCACCTTTTAACATCGCCTCGGCGAACAGATAGACATATGCGGGCGATGAGCCGTTGACTGATATGATTGCGTTCATTTTATCTTCCGGTAGTATAATATTCTCTCCGAGGGCAGCGAAAATATCGCAAATCGTTTTGAAACTTTTGTCTGATGTATTGCTGTTATGACATAACGCAGTCATGCCTTTTCCTAATGAAATCGGTGTGTTCGGCATCGTTCTTATTACTGCGACTTTTTGTCCGATTTCAGATTCTATATATTCTGTAGTTATTCCTGCGGCGGTTGAAACGAATATTTTTTTTGTTAAAACCATATTGCAGTTTTTAATTTCCGGCAGACACACCGCAAAATTCTGAGGCAGAACCATGAGGAAAATAATATCCCCGCTGTCTAAGATTTCATAATATTTATGCGCTGTTCTGACGTTCAATTTAACGTATTTTTTGTACTGTTCTTCGTTTATATCGAAAATCGTGATGTTCTGTCCGTTTACGCCGAGTTTGTCCACAAGCGCGTGTATAATAGATTCAGCCAGGTGCCCCGCACCTATAAATGCGATTTTTAAATCGGTATTCATATATTTTTTCCATTTCCGTAGGGGCGACCCCATGTGGTTGCCCGCAAATCTGATGTTATTTAATTATTTAATCGCGGGCGACCACATGGGGTCGCCCCTACGGGTTCATAATACATACATTATCCCGCAATACCGAGATTTGTAAATGTATATTCGGGCGGATTATTGTCCGCGAAAAATTCGTTTACGTAATTCAAGTTTCCGTTGAGCCATTTCAGCATATCTCTCCTTGCGACGACTACGGGCATTCTGTCATGAAGCGAACGTATAAGTCCGCGAGCTTCCTTTGTTATTATGACAAACCTAATTTGATCTTTATTTGTCTGCGGATCTGTAAACGTATCGTATATCCCTGCAAAATACATGACGGGAGCCTCTGTCGGCTTTATGAGGTATTTTTCTTTTTTTAGGCCGTTCTGCGGACGCGCCCACTCAAAAAATCCGTTTGCAGGAATTACGCACCGTTTATTCACTATTGCCTTTTTAAACAGCGGGCGCTCGTATATTCCTTCGCATCTCGCGTTTATTACCAATTTATCGTTATATGTTTTAAATCCCCATTGCATAGGAACGGCATCGATATTAGTTTCTTTTTCAGGAATTATAATCGGAGCCGTATCGCTTGGAAATATCTCGCCTTTTTTTACATTCTGATACTCCACAGTATCGTTGTAGTATTTCTTAAGTTTTTCAAATATTCTGCGCATATCGGCGATATCGTCGTTTTCGTCAATCACATATCTTCCGCACATTGTTATTTATTCACCTCGCACTATTAATTCATCTTATACACTTAAATTTATATTGAAATCCAAATCAATTATATTAATATTATAAAACAAATGTTTAGATTTGTCAATCTAAATGTTATGATATAAAAGTAAAAAATAAATTAATTTTTATATAGACCTGTTTAAGAAGAATTTTATAACAAAATTACGGGCGGGAATACCCCGCCCGCACAAGTTTTATAAATTTACGTTTTCGGAATAACGATTTCTACTTCTTTGCCGAGTTTTGACGAACGGTATATTCCGTCGCAGATTGCCTGATTATACAGGATTTCTTCGCCGGGAACAGGCGCGGGACCGTTGGTTTTCACAGCATCCACGAAACTGCGCATCTTGCCCCACCATATATCCATAGGGCGTATATCGTCGTAGGGCAGGAAAGGCATATCGGGAAGGATATAAGAGTCTATATTGTTCCCGTCTACGTCGGTGAAATACATAACCCTCGACGGCTTATTATCTCCGTCGCGCCCGTTTAAAATTTTTATAGCTCCTTCTGTGCCGAGCCATAGAGTATCGCCTAAAGAATCGGCGTGCATTGCCCATGACTGCTTGAAAACAAACGTAACGTCCCCTTCCATACGAACCAGAGCGACGGAGAAATCGTCAACTTTGAAATCAGCGGCGCCAGCCCAGTATTTGGGATTTGTACCGAAATAATTTGTCGCGATTGCCGATACTGTGAGCGGCTTCGGATATTTTACGGCATGCAGGCACTCGTCTATAGAATAACAGCCTATATCGCCCAAGCAGCCGAATCCGGCTTTTTCTTCCACTACGAACGTACTGCCGGGAATACCCCTGCGGCGTCCGCCTCCGCTCTGCACGTAATACACTTTGCCGATAGCTCCGGAGTCGATTATTTTATCGACTTTTCTGCGCATGAAATCCCATCTCGGCTGGAATCCGATAGTTAAAAACTTCTTTGCTTTTTTCGACGCTTTGACCATATCGGCGGCTTCCTGAATCGTGAAAGACATCGGCTTTTCGCAAAGCACGTGAATTCCCGCTTCAAGCACAGGGATTGCAGCTTCCGCATGAGTTTTATTGTAAGTGCATACGCTTGCCCCGTCCATTTTCACGTTTTTAACTAAATCGCCGACGCTTTCAAACGCGGGAACATTTTTCAATCCGTAACTGTCCAAAAAGTCTCTCGCTTTTCCGGGTATTATATCGCAGGCTCCCACAATTTCCACGTCGTTGAATTTGACGTATTTGTTCATGTGTTCGTGCGCGATTCCGCCGGTTCCGACTATGCCTATTCTGATTTTTTCGTTCTTCCCAATTTCTTCAGTTTTTGCTTTTTTTGCTGGACTCATTTTTATCTCTCCAATCATAAAATATATTTTTATTGTAATTATATTTGAAAATTGTATTTTATAGACTATCGCCGAAATCGGCTCTGAATTTTGCTGCGATCTTATCCTGCCAGCCGCCGATAGATTCCAAACGCCCGAAGAAGAATCTCAAAACCGACGGTTCCTCGACAAATTTCAGTCCGCCGATCAATTTGCGGTTATCATAGAGCCAGCCTACCCTGTCGGCGGCGTATTTTATCTGCGACAGCGTAAATACGCGTTTTGGCACAGCCATACGACCAAGCTCCATTATTGCGAAAACTTCGCTTCCATCGGGATTTCTCTGTTCGGACAGTGTTCCTCTTTCCATTAAACGCACGCCGCTCGCTATATAAATCGCAGCTACAAGCGCGCCCGCCGGATATTGTTCCTGCGGCAGATGCTCGCAGAAAGTTTTTGCGTCAATGTGACATCCCAATCCTCCGGGAGGAGTTACTATAGGCACATTTTTCTTTTGCAGTTCATGGGCTAACGCTTCGACAAATATAGGGGTCTGGCTGATTACGTCTATATCCATTGTTTCGCGGAGTCCGACCGCCATCGCTTCCATCTCGCGCACCGACATGCCGCCGTATGTTATGAATCCTTCGTAAAGCGGCACAAGTTCGCGCATTTTATAATATAAATCATAATTTGAAGTCAATATTCCGCCTCCGCGCGCGCAGCCGAGTTTTCTCGCCGAGAAATATATAATATCGAAGAAGCCGGCTATTTCATGGGATATTTGTTCAAGGGACATATCTTTATATTTTGGATCCCTTGTTTTTATAAAATACAGGTTGTCTGCAAGGAGGCTTGCATCATATACGGAAATGATGCCGCGTTTTTTGCATATATCGGTTACTTCTTTCATATTCTTCATTGATACAGGCTGTCCGCCGATGAGGTTTGTGCCGGATTCGATGCGCAGGAAAGCTATATTTTCTTCTTTTAACCGTTTGATTGCCTCGTCGAGTTTCTCCATGTCTATATCGCCTTTAAACAAATCGGAGCTTGTGATTTTAAGTCCCTCGTCTTTAACGATTTCTTCCACTACACCGCCGTATAGGGTTATCATAGCTTTTGCCGTAGTGAAATGGTAATTAGTCAGGACTGTTTTGCCTGGCTTAACAAAAACGTTGGAAATGATATTTTCGCAGGCTCTTCCCTGATGGGCGGGCAGGTAATATTTCATGCCGAAAACGTCGGAAAGAGCTTTTTCCAATCTGTAAAATGTTTCAGAACCTGCGTAACTGTCGTCGGCTTGCAGCATAGCCGCATATTGATTTTCGCTCATGGCGTTTACGCCGCTGTCCGTAAGCATATCCATAAATACGTCTCTGTTTTTAAGCAAAAACGTATTGAAGCCTGCTTCTTCCATCGCTGTTTTACGCTGTTCCACAGGCAGAAGATTTAATCTTTGCACCATGCGCACTTTGTGCATTTCGAGCGGGACTTGCTCTCCCGAATAGAATTTTAAATTTGCCATAATTAATTTTCTCCTTGATATAATAAGTTTTTAAATATATGCGCCGCATTATTGTATAAATATAAAACGGCGCAGAAAATATTTTCAATACATTATTTATTTTACATAATGGCATATTATATTCCAGTCGATTTATATAACTTTTTGTAAATTTTTCTCTAATATAAAAAATATAAAAATAAATAATACAATAACGGAAAGAATAAAATAGAAACGAAATGCCAGCGCAAGAATGTAAATAAAAGTCTTGTTCCGGCTATTTTTTTATATTACAATGTATTTTTGTAAATAATAAAAACGGAGGATATTTAAAATGTCAAATATAATAAATTTTTATATCACGGAAGAAAAAATAAAAGAATATACGCTCAACTTAAAAAACGATGAAAGAGCTTGCAACACCGTAGAAAAATACGCCCGCGACGTCAAGGCTTTTTCAGATTTTGTGAACGGCAAATCCGTCACGAAAGAGAAAGCAATCGAATGGAAAGTCGCGCTGAAAGAGACTCACGCCGTGACAAGCGTTAACTCTATGCTTGCCGCAATAAATAGTTTCTTCTCTTTTTTCAGGCTCAGTATGAAAATAAAACCGTACAAAGTTCAGAAGCAGACGTTTCTGCCCGACAAAAAAGATTTGTCCCAGCGGGAATACGAGCGGCTTCTAAACGCGGCGCGGTTGACGAAAAATGAACGGTTGTTTTACGTCATTCAAACGCTCTGCGCTCTCGGACTTCGCGTCAGCGAATTACAGTTTGTCACAGTGGAAGCAGTGAAACAAGGTCAGGCGATAATCACAAATAAAGGCAAAACGAGAACCGTTTTTATACCGAACGATTTGCGGACGGCGCTTCTGGAATACGCGAAAAAGCGGCATATATATACAGGCTGTCTATTCGTGACGCGAAACGGCGCGCCGCTCCACCGCTCTAATATATGGTTAGAAATGAAAAAACTCTGCGCAATCGCAAATGTTGATTCTGCGAAAGTATTTCCGCACAATCTGCGAGGACTGTATTCGCGGGTGTTTTACGGCAAAGAAAAAGACCTCGCGAAGCTTGCGGACACGCTCGGTCACAGCAATATAAATACGACGCGGATCTACATCATGGAAAGCAGTGCGAAATACCGTAAAATTATCGAAAATCTCGGCTTGGCGACTCTAAAATACACATAATTTCTGTTATGTCGCTGACGTAAATGGCAAAATGAAAAAATTTTGGCTGTTTACAAAATTTTCAGAGAGTAAGCGTAGGAAAAAATAAAAAAAGGTATAACAAAAAAGCCGAAATCGAAGAACGCTTGTTCATTTGCCCGTCGGCTTTGCATTGCTTAAAAATATCTTAAAATTCACAATTTTTTAATATATTTTTTTATTATTTCTATTGACATTTAAATTTTTCTGTAGTATAATAAAATCAACACAAAATATAATGTGCAGTTTTTCGGTGTATTTGTTCCAAATATGTTAAAAAATATAAATTAAATTTAAAAGTTATGTATTGAAATAAAATTTTCGAACGACTTTAAAATTACGTCAGCGACATAACAGAAATTATGTCTTAAAATTTAAAACGGCTTAGGAAAATTATTCTGAATTCATTAATGGAGGGTTAATGAAATGAATGAATTTGAAAGTTACTGGGATTGCGATTATTATAGCGGGGCAGAATGCAATCAATCCGAAACATGTGAATATTGCCCCAATAATATAAATTTTACAGAACTTAAGACGCAGCGCGATATGGCGGACGAGAAGCATAAGGAACGGACGCTGTTCCGTTGTATCAGAAGTGTGAAGCCGTCAGGCAGAGATGAGGAATATACTACGCGCTGAGGTGAGCGCGTTAAAAAACCCAAGGTTTTGTTTATATTAGACCTGTTCCAAAGCCTGTAGGGGCGGATGGCAATCCGCCCTAATACACGGGACGATTGCCATCGTCCCCTACAACAACATCGGGGTTTCAAAACAAATCTATTGTTAAAATTTCCGAATAAATCGGATTATTTTAAATCGGCAGTTCGTAATTGCCGCCGGAATGTCAATAAAAAGGATAAGAAAAATAAATAAGTCAAAAATTCACTGCGCTTATACACACTTGTTTAATTAATTCTAAGGGAGGCTGATAATATCAGAATAAGCAGCAAAAAAATGAGAACCAACATATTATTTTTATTGAACGTGGCAAGGAGGCGATGTTAAAAAATGAGAGCATTTAAAGCCGCGAATTTTAAGCTGCTGTCGATATTGCTTGTTCTTACACTAATTTTCGGCGGATTCAGCAGTTACATACGGTTTGTCAAAGCCTACGACTCCACAGACGTAGAAAATCTGGAGAACCCCTCGGGCAACAGCGACGGCACAGACTTAGGCGGCGGAAGCAGCGACCCAACAGATCCAAGTAATCCAATAGATCCTATAGACCCAAGCAATATTACAAATCCAAGCGATCCAACAGATCCAACAGATCCGATAGATCCTACTGACCCAACAGATCCAATAGATCCAATAGATCCGACTGATCCAACAGATCCTACTGACCCAACAGACCCAAGCAATCAGGACGACCCAGTACTTTATGTACCCATACTTGACGTTGCCGGAAATCTTGTATATGACAGTGACGGAAATCAGATTTTCGAATTTGACGGACCTGACGGAATAGAGTATTACGCATACATCGACGGTTCGTTTGTACTGTCGGACTATGACGGCGGTACAGGCGACGGAACCGACGGGCAATCGGGAGGCAATGGTGTTGTGCCATGTAGCGGAGAACCGGATGTAATAGAAAGTTTACCGCCTGTATGGTGGGAACCGCCGATGATAAAAGCGGCACGTGGAATGTTATTGGGTGCAACAAGTAGTAGTGTTGCAGATTTGGTCCCAGACAATAGTTTGCATAAAACGGCAACTCCTACACAAAACTTTAGAGAATATGAAGTTTCAGTACAATTTGGCGTAGATCAAGTAGATATGTCAACACCAAAGTTATATGATTTTGTATTTGTTATAGCAGGAGATGCAACATCTACTAATTCTGCAGATAGAGCAGATATTGCAGGTGTTGCAAATGAAGTAATTAATGATAATACTGTAGGAGATACTGTAGGGATAGTTATAGATGCAGGAAAATATCATGCTTACGGTAAAAATCTCAGTTCTCCAAATGATATTGCAAGTGGTGTTGCAGCGGTTAACTCTAATGGTTCTTATAGTGGTAATGCCGGAAATAGTCCTATAGCGAATAATGGCATTGAAAATGATATAAAAACTGCAATGACTTTATTTCCGTCAAATGATCATGAAAAAATTATTATTGTTATAACCTCGTTATCCGGTTATCCTTCGGGTACAAATACCCAAGTTACTAATGCATTAACAGCTGTTAATGGAATGGCAGATATATATGGTGTATACCGTGGTCCAACAACCGGTACGGATTTTACTGCACCTGGAAACGTTGGAAAACCAAGGTGGTTAGCAGAATTAACATCAAAAGATCCGGATCCGAAAAATCAAAATGCTGACAATGTATATTATAATAGCGCAAGTAGCTTATATGATATATTATCAAGTATTGTTGATACAATTACACAAAAAGAAATTGAAAATGTAACCCTTACAGATGTTATTTCAGATGAACTTATAAACAATTTTGACATAACTAATATTGCTTTCCAAAAATATAACGATACAACTGAAACATGGGATTCTGTATCAGATAGCCTTATAAACATAAATAAGAGTTTTACTTCAACTGCTAACAATCCATATAATATACCTAATACTATAACCGTCACTACTAAATCTGGCGAAACATTGAATACTGGAACTTATAGATTGAATTTTCTTGCGAATGTCGATATGGATAAAAACGAATATTTGACAGGGCAAAAAGAGATATATACGAATGAGAGTGTGCCTACTCTAACATTTACAGCACCAAGCGGGATTTCACCTGACGATTTAGTTTCTCCTATTGTAGGTTTCGTGGACAAACCTACAATAGATGTGCCGCCATTGTTTTATGTGGATTTACATATCGCAGGTAATCCTGACCTTTTAAGTGGTGCAACTGACACAGAGAATGACAGAAAATCTAAAATTATTGTAAACAATGTTAACGCAACATTAACGCCGTCTTTATATTTAGCTTTAGATACTAATAATGACGGAAAGATAGACGATACTGACACAACAATACAGATTGACGCTACACAGACCGCATGGAATTATTTGGTAAATGCAGGATATAGAATGGATACTTCATGGGAAAACTATTATAATTCAGGGAAGTATACAGCAAGTTGGACTGTCACTAAAACAGGGGATTCAAGTTATGTTGATAGAAATGTTACTGATGAAACAAGTGTCAGTAGTATAACCGTTTCACCGCCTGTTGGTGAATATGAATATACGTTTACAGCGTCTATGCCTACTACGACTACTCTATATTATACGGGTAAAACAAACGGTTTGACCGATTATGATAATAGTACATCTAACCCACAACCAACGGCAAAAGTATGGCTCACTGTAATCGGCGGCAATCTCATCATAAAAGTTGTGAATGATACAGATAACCCTACAGATTTGAACTATGTCGATGTAACCGTGTCAAAACCGTCCTCAAGTGGTGGAGGTACATTCCATGTAGCGGGCGAAGTTGCCGGTGTAGTTGATACGGATGTGACGTTTGATTCTAACGCTACTCCCGCTGAAGTAAAAACTCTTAGTGGAGTTATGAAAGTATACACGATTGTACCAGACGCAAGTTTAGGTTACACCGCAACTGCATATGTTCCGTATGGATATGAAGTGGAATATGTAGGTGCAGATATTAATAGTACGGCATTAGAATATACGGGTACTGACACTAAAATTCCTGCAGGCTCATACGTTATAACAATTGTAGTCAAAAAACAGACACAACCATATTACAGAGCATGGTCGGACGGCATAACAGACAGTCCGCCGACATCAACGGGAGGTGCAAAATGATTAAACGGAGTCACAAAAAGTTGAAGAAAAGTATAATCATCATAGCACTCATCTTAGTCTGCGCAATAACGTACGTAGTCTGCGCGTGGAATGTGGTTTCTGTGGGCGGCGGCAGTCCTGTCAGCATAAAGGCTGGCGCAATCAGCGGCAAGTATGAGGTGAAGTACAGTATAACGGGAATACCGGGCGAGGGTTTTGCAGGAGAAAACGGAGTATCTGCCGCTTACGAAATTCAGTGCCAGCCATACACTTACTTAAAAGCAGAAATCAAAATAACAAATACTGGAACCGCTCCTGACTACGGCGATTTTGTATATGGATTGGACTTTTCGGGATTACCCAATACTGTAGGAACTTCAACAAATCCAATAATCGGCATAGATTCTTTAACAAATACTGAACCAGTCGGAGAAAATTATGGATCTGTTAATAACTTTTTGATTTTTGATGCAGGGACTACTAACCAAGCAAGTCAATATGGCGTATTAGCGGTTGGTGCTACAAAAAGTTTTGATGTATATATCCCGATAATAAAATTTTATGGATTAGCTGTTACAAAAACGTTGAGTCCAACATACGACGGAAATCAAACGCAAGGATATGATTTCGACGACGCATTAAATTTCAGTAATACCAATTCACCGGTAACAGTTAATTGGTGTCAAAAGACAGCCGCGGCAGTTGACGATGTATTTGGCGGTACCGTAGCAACTTATTTAGGCTTATCGTAAGGGAGGGGGAGAATAAAATTATATGAAACGAACAAAAACAAGACGCTCTCCTATGTCCCTGATAATCTCGCTGCTGCTGTGCGTGACTATGATGTCGTCCGTGACGTTCGGCGTAACGCAGGCATGGTACGCAGGGACGCTGATGCCTGACGGTGTGACCGGTACAGCAAAAATGGGCACGGTCAAGATTGAGTTGAATACGACTACTGGCGAAATCACAAACAGTAGCGACATTCCGATAATCCTGCGTGTCAGGGTAATTGCGGAAGAAGATCCTCAACCGACTACCGGAGTACCTTCGAGCGATTTTGATATATCTGTAGAGGATGGCAATTGGACGGTAGCAACAGCCTATGACGGAACGTTCTTAGTTTATACAGGCGGCGATAAATTATTGAGTACTGCTCCATACGGCATATTAATGCCGTCGGACACGCCGATAAGTTTACCTGATATAACATTAAATCCTACTGGGGGAAAAGTAACCCTCATAGCAGAAGCACTCCAAGCTACGCAGAAAGCGTATAATTATACAACAACAGCATCCGGCGTAACAAGCTGGGCAGTTAGTTAAGTGGGAGGTGATTAGCTGATTATGAAATTACATATACGTACAAAAGTTAAAAAGTCCCTCGCCATTTTTATGGTAATCGGCGTGATGTTATCCCTTGCGTTCTCGCATGTAAGCGCGGCTGCATACCCGACAAACTCGTATGTCATAGGGGTCAATCAACTCCTTAAAAGCGGAAGTGAAACCGATGCCGACCGCACAGCTCTCTCCACTCATGCGGAGGACTACCCTGTACCGCTGTTCAATATGGGCGACTTCGCAGCGATTTACCCGGGCGAAAGCCTCACGGCTGATTTGCTTATCGCGAACAACACTTCGTCCGCGCAGACCGCGGCAATGACTGTGCGACTGACGAACGGCGTCACGGACGAAGCCGACTGCAAACTCAACGAAATCATCTGGCTCAAAATCACGGACGGCTCAAAAGTATTATACGACGGTCTGGTGCCCTCGTTAAGCGCGCCAAATCCTGTGCCTGATGCCAACGATATTCCGCTTGATAGGTTCGCGGTCAACGAAAGCAGACACCTATTTTTCACCGCGACAGTTCTTGGCGGAATAGACGTAGTCGATACGTCAAACAGCGACAGCAATCTTTCGCAGTGGCTTGATTTTACGAAAGAATATATGGGACAGCCGGCAAGTTTCCAGATTGTGTTTACCGCAACGCAGAATGTGCCGACGACAACCCCAGCGCCACCGCCTCCGCCTCCGCCGCAGTCCGAATCGACGACGCCCGGACCTACTCCGGAACCCGGACCCGGTATAACGCCGACGGGAAATCCTACGACAGCCGAACCGACACAGCCGCCGGTTACCGAAAATATAACCGACGCGACCGTGCCTCTTACAAATGCTCCTGTATTGGCTGAACAGGTTCAGCCGACTGCCGGAGAATCATTGGAATCGTTTACAGACACCCAGCCTCCGCTGGCATCTCCGACAACTGAAACGTCAACAACGGAAGCGACCACGACCACGCCAACAACGACTATCCATATGCCTAAAACCGGCGAAGCCGACCCTATGGGATTTGTTTTACCCGGCATGGGATTAGTATTTGTCGGGAGCGGCATAATTGTCGGAGTAAACGGTGTGAGCAAGAAAAAGAAATCGAAGAAACAGTAAACAAGTAAGCCGAATAGTTTCTGATGAGTGACGGAGTTGACGCACTCCTTAGCCCTCTTTAGTAAAGAGGGTGGCTCCGCAGAGCCGGGTGTTTTGCGTCCACCGCACTTTTCAACATCAAATTCCACAAAACACCCGTCACGCGGTTTGAGCGTAATCTTACAGTGGGAATACAAGTTCTCGCGTGCCACCCTCTTTACTAAAGAGGGCTTGGGTGGAAAATCTTCACATTGCGCAAATATAAGGCACTCCCTCCTTATAAAAATATATAAAGGATGTAAAAAATAAAAGGCGTTAAAAAAATCCCTGCGCCGGACGAAGTTCAGATACTGAACAGCGTTCAGTTGGGAGCGTTTAACCACGTTGCACGCAGCAATGAGGCAAACAAAAATTTTTACATTAATTTATTAATTTTGGAGGATTCTTTAAATGAAAAAATTTCTAAGCATATTTAAGTCAAAAAAAGCGCTGGCAATATTGTCAGTAGTAATCATAGCATGTGTAGCAATGGGCGGCACATTCTCTTGGTTTGTGGTACAAGGCGGCGGTGGTGGAACGGCGAATTTTACGGCAGCATATATTACTGTAGATACCCAGAATTCAGTTATTAAACCTATTAATATAGTCTCCGATGGAAGCGGTGGTTTTACAGCACAACCCTACAATAATACTAAATGGACTATGGAACGTGATATTACCAATAAAGACCCAATAATTCTCTACCCCAGCGAAGGTTTAGAAAGCACATTGGATGCAACAGTTGATCATAATAGAGGTGTAGTTGTAAGAATTGATTATAATTTGGCAGGAACAGGGGCGGTCTCTATCCCTGATCAATTAGATTTAATAGCACAAACTATTAATGAAAATGGTACGGCACTTACTGATGCCTCAACAAATAATTTTACGCGTTGGAGTTATTTTAATGTTGCGTCGGGTGTTATTGATAATACTCCTATTAACAGCGTAGATCCAAACTCACCATCTGTTAGCGCACCTTTATCTAACGATATATATTCTTATTTTGATGTAACAGTTGATGGGCAGGCATTTTGGGCAACTCCCGGTAATTTCAATGCTAGCTTCCCTGCTGGTGTTCAAATATGGAATAATGGCGAAGGAACCATGTTTGTTTACATACCCGCTATAGGTGATGGTTCAAGTAAAACTCCGGTACAACCTGACCCTCAAAGTCCTACTTCTAAACTTGGTATAACTTTCCAATTAGGTATAAAAGGTATGACATATAATCAGAATTACTTTATGTATAAAGGATTATCAATAAATGCAGTTCCTACTGTTACTGCCGTACAAGCAACAAAAGCAGCTCTTAGTGATGTATTTGCAGATGATTTAGCAATGGTAGGTAATGGAACGGTCGTTTTGAGTGACTGGTTTGCTGGACTTGATTGGATTGACTAAATCCACTGCACTCTAAAACTTCTACATACAGCGGAATTGCGACAAGAGATTTATACAGCAATATAGTATAAGGGCATAAATAAGCATATTTGAAAAAGTGCACAAATTCCGGCTCCCCCTGTCACATACCAACATACTGATGTTCCTTTCGGTCAGTGTGGTCTGCAACTGGGGAAGCCGTTTCTGCGTAGGCAGTAATTTTATGTTGACATTTTATGCGAGTTGTGATATAATTCAAATAGGGCGGTGGTGAAGTGGAGAAATTACCAAAAGTTACAAAAGCTGAAGATACTGCTTTAAGCTCTGTTATTGATGTAAAATCTTCTTTGGTAAATGGGATTGTACCAATGGGAACCAAAATAACAGAAGTCAGAGTTATTGCCGGTTACGGTACTTCGACTATTTTCAGAGACGCGGAAGAATTATCTTTGAAATTTGGCGGAGATAAAGAAAAATGGGAGAAAAAAGGCGGCATTGCAGAAACAGATAATTTTATATACGATATTCATTGGAATGAGTATGTCGGTATTCAATATAATCATAAAGTGAAAGGAGTTAAGGCAAAAAAATGAAAAGAAAAGTTTTGGGTAAAATCAGATATTTGGGTCCTGATATAGTAGTAACTTTCACGAATGAGAAAATATACGAAGTGCTTGAAATAGATAAATTAACCGGTCTTTTGAGAATCATAGACAATAGTGACGACGATTATTTATATTCGCCCATAGAGCCGGGATTACCGTCTGAAGAATACAAAGGCGGACGGTTTGAGATAGTCGAAGACGATGAAAAAGGCAGTTTGTCGAAGGTGATATACGGTAAAGCGCCGGAAAAAAGCAAAAGGAACGACGTAAATATAGCTGTCGCAGGAAAGTAAATCTGCGGCTG
>Ga0123357_10003677_pt1 | contig 17704 bp, 9 predicted proteins | sample TergutEmb28metaG_FD_89873 | JGI IMG/M metagenome (GOLD analysis project Ga0123357, IMG submission 89873) | Embiratermes neotenicus P4 segment gut microbial communities from Petit-Saut dam, French Guiana - Emb289 P4 | ecosystem: Host-associated > Arthropoda: Insects > Digestive system > Gut ... | reverse complement strand
TAGTACAACTACATGTTTCGGCCTTTATAGGCCATCTTCAGGTTGTCTTACGAGATGTAGATGAGTTCTATTAATCTTAGGCACTTATTCGTGCATTGCGCGCTTCGCTAGTAGAGATCTCTACGTTAATGGCTTTTGTCTTATGTACTCGTTGGGTTGTTTTGTGCTGTCGATTGTTTCGTCGTGTCTGGGGGTCCCTGGTTGCACTTGCGTTCTTCTCTTGGATGGGTTGTTCGGTGTTGGGGTGGTCTGTTGCCTGCGGGTAGAAATGTGCGTGTGAGTATGATGGTGGAGTGTTTTGGTATATATAACCAATCGACAGCACAAAAACCCAACGAGTACATAAGACAAAAGCCATTAACGTAGAGGTCTCTACTAGCGAAGAGCGCAATGCACGAATAAGTGCCTAAGATTAATAGAACTCATCTACATCTCGTAAGACAACCTGAAGATGGCCTATAAAGGTCGAAACATGTAGTTGTACTAACATAAGTCAATAAATATACTTATATTGACACAGCTGTGTTAGACTACAAGCCAACCTAAGCAGATACAGACACTGCATAACCTCATACTTTACCAGTCGGTAATGGTCTGCGGCACACAGCATCACACTTGTAGCTACTGGCTGCTTGAAGAGATCGATGCAGGAGAGCACAAGGTTGTATTAAATTAAGTGTCAAGTTGTATACGTACATTAATCTTACGCGGCTCGAATTGGACATTTAAAAATATATGTAATTTGACAGTCTAACACAAGTTTTTATTGTATAAAGTATATATCTAAACGATATTGAAAAGATAACGACAACTACATGTTTCGGCTTTCCTTTTTAAGCCATCTTCAGGTTACAACTCTCGGATATTTCAATATACAATTGACACTGTATTTAAGTACGAGATCTCGTTTACATGCATAAATTCATAAAGAAATAAATACATAAATAAAAACATGTAGTTGTCATTATCTATTAAATATCATTTGGATATATATTTTCTACTATAAGAAGTTGTTAAAGTGTCAAATTACATATATTTTTAAATATTGAAGAACACAAAGGGGTGCCACACTTGAAAACCTGAAAATTCTGAATTGGAAATCTTTCGGAGAAAGAAAATAGTCAGGGGTGTTATATTTAACAATAAATTTTAAGAGTGCGCTGGAGCAGCTTTTGTCTTCGGCAGCTGTACAATATCTTCACTGTGCAATTGCCTGGCCACAAACCCATTGGTTTGAGCCTCCTGTTTGAAGCTCGATGCAACGACCATTTATTCTAATTCCTTTCGCAACCTGTAATTGCATTTCTACAGTGCGTATAAGAAGCTGTCTACTTTCTCCCGGACCCACTTGTCAGTACGTACCCTGCATGCCTTGATCTAGAAACCTGGCAACACATCAATTCTTTTCTCCTCGATTAATCAGTCCTCTGATTCTTGGGATTCATCAAAACATTGTTTAAAAATTCAGTATCTGCTCACAGAAAAACGCCGGTTCTCAGTTACAGGGCCCAACCGATTAATATTGTTACAGTAGCAATCGCTGTTTATTGTAACAATCACGTAAAAAGCATACATGCACTATGTGGGCAAAATGCCGAGTTTCTGAGCATCAGAACAGACTGAGTGTGTAGATAGGCCACCACTAGCTTTCGTACGTGTAAAACTAAGAAATCAAATGCAGACATTACTGTGCTTGCTGCTTATCAGAAACAAAGCATAGGAGACAATGTCATAATATTTCAACTCCGAAGCTAATTAACGAATTTGGACTAAGTTTGTTACTGGGAAAGGCTGTAGGCTATGTTAATGTTCCTTCATATCAGCCCTAAGATGCACGAAGCTCAAGTCGGGCTTCGTCGTTCTTGTGAAAATCCGCATAACATATAAGCAATAAACCATGACACGAAGATCTAACCTTCTATTTGGGATCCTCTTTATGACCGTGAATATTGACTGTGTGCAGTGCGATAGCTGTAATGGGGTTATGTCTGCATCTCAGCAATTGTGAAGAAGCACATCAAACAAGCAGCATTTACTCCAGTGGAGTGCACTTATTTGCTTCTCCTCTCAGGTCTATTTGTTGTCACCGTAATGGTGTGGTATTGCGGCCAGCCCTTGGGCCATGGCGTCGAGCGGTTCATACAGACGTATGCCGTTCGGATCGCGGTCAGGCCACTGGATTGTCTTTTGTCACAGTCTCTCAGGCGAACGTGTCTTTTCTAATCTTTAATTAATATATCAACTAATAAATGCACTTAATAAAATAAGATTTATGACAAATATTAGTCTCCTACAATGTTTCGGCACTGGGGTGCCGTCCTCAGGGAGTCTTTCAGGTCAAAGAAATACAATTCCAACACGCCAATCTAGGTATTCCATCGCCCTCAATGGAGTGATTAAAATACATGAAATTAATAGGCATAAAGTTACAATGTTGTGATATTAAGACTACATGAGAGATGGGAATAATTTCCCATGGCTCCCTACTGTACGAAGCGCCCGAACATGTACACGCTTATACGTGCCCTGGGCGAATTGCGGTCGACTGCGTCGCAGCTTCCTGTCACCGACAACACACTAGAGCGGCAGCGTCACATCCGTTACGCAGCCGTTGGAGTTCTTAAGCCATCGCCTCCATGTGAAGCACCGAGTAGTTGTATTTAACGCGTCGTCCGGCCTCTTCACCTAGATGCACTTAATGGGGCACGGAGAGGGCTGTATTTAACCTTCGTTTTCAAGTTCGCTGTAAGGACACACATGTTCCGCGGGAAATGCGTGTTCGCGCCATGGATGTAGGAAACATACGTGCTAGTGAGAAGGAATCTAATGTCTTTCTGGCATCTTAGCTTTTAAGAAGAAATACACGACGACTAAAGAACAAGTAGGCCTACTTTAGTGAAAAACACAGACGTGCAAGTCCATAGATGAATGTGGGGATTATGTGGTAGATGTTCTGGAGACAAACGATCCGGTTACAGAATGGTGCGGATGACATGAAATTTATAGAAATGAAAACTTGAGAACACTCTTACTGTGTACCCCCCTACCAGGATGTAAACCATCCTATGTCGACGAAGAAAATAATTTTAAAATAAATCTTTGTTAAATAGGGCAGGAGGGAGTGCACTAATTTTAGATGATTTAGAACATGGCCCAGTGTCATAATTTGTAAAAATGGTGATGAACTTTGGGTTCCATAAGAGCTACTAATTTCTTGAACAACAAGACAACTAACAGATGTTGTACGATGTGATGTATCACTGAATAAAGTACCCACTTTGTTGGTTAATGCCTTAAGTGTTTATAAACCAACTTAATATGGCATCCAATTTTGAGATGAGCCTTATTATGTGATAAGACATTCTAAATTTCCCTGAAATTGTGTATTGCACAGTTAATTTTAATGGTTTTCCATAGATGGCTATGTAGGTCCCTTAAAAAGTCAAACTAACTGTGAGGAAGAAGAATGCCTAACTTGATGGAAAATGTACAATCATACCAGAAAATAATATGTGCTGTAAAATCTGGTATGTTTACTCTGTAAGTTCATTTAACATTATGATCCTAAATAGAATTATGATACAATGTTCTCATTTCTAGATACTGATCATCACATTTATCCTTGGGATTGTCTTTGCTGCTACGGCAACAAAAGAGACTTCAGTCACTTACCCAACTACACAGGTGGTGTCAACAATAGCTCACGTCAATAATGTACATGCACCAGACAGTCAGCAACAAAATACAGGATCTAATGATGGTGTATCAAATAATTCCACTGACTTTGCCACATATCCGAAAAAAGTAAGTCTAACAGATGTTAATATAACCATTGAAGAGGTTGAAGAAATCTTAGCTGCTAATCCTGAACTGCCACGACTGTCAAGAAGTGAAATATTGGAGATTCTGGATAACATGACAAGTGCCATACCAGAGAGGGTATCAATTTCTGCAAGTGTCAGTCACACAGGACGTTACAAATCACGTGAGGAATATTTAAGGGCAATGAGGGCACTGATGCTGGTATTGCCTTACAATGCAAAGAATCTGAGTGAATCAAAAATACAAGAATTATACACAAAAGCACCTATAATACGGTTCATTGAAGACAATTCGGAAGCTGTCACTACAGTTAAGACAAAAACAAAACCTTCACCAGCCTTTACTCTTCTAACAAGCACTACTGTAGATCCACAACAAACAAAATACACAAATCACGAAATTTATCATCAGAGCCATGATTCACAACCCACACATCCTGACTCAAATCACAATTATGAATCAGAAACAAAAGCACCACAAACAACAACAACAACAACATTAACCATGAAACAGAATTCATCAACCAAGAGATTTAATCATCGTCGACGTCGCCCAACGACAACTACAACCTCACAGACTCCTGGAAGTTATGAATATCAATTTCTGAATGAGCGTTATGAAACAACAAAGTTATCTACAGGTGGACAAATTGTGACGACAGTATACCCACAAAAAACTAGTGATTACAACACAAGAGATCAGTATTACCAATCAAGCAAGACAGTAATGGAACAGGAAATTGTAACAACAGTCTATCCAGAAAGGACGAACTTCCAAGAGGGTATTATCTCACCCAATTACATAAGTCAGGACTACAATGTTCAACTCCAGTCCCCTTTCCAAAATAAAACTATGCATTATAATGGACTGCAACCAAATGCCAGCCAACAAAGAATTAGGCCAATCAGCACAGCAAATGTTAATGAACCACACTCATCAATGGAAGTTACAGGAATGGGATTTGACCTACCTAGTGATATGAAACACGTGCTAATGTCTTTCAATGTAGATGATCAACTATCAAATCACCCAGTCCACAACACTTCAAAAGAAATTATGCCACTTGCAACATCAGAAAAAGCTGGGTCATTCCCAGAACTACCCAAATACAGTAGCCAATATTCTGCAAGTGAATTGGTATTTGAAAGAACTACAACACAAAAACCAGTCATGCGGGATGATGTTAAAGAAATTCTGGAATCCATAGGACTGTTTCCAAACAAAGAAAGTCAAGATGGAGTGACTGAAACTCCATCAACAACAACTACTACTACAACTGCCACACCAGATTTAGCAGCAGCAGCAGAATCCCTTTCATCTGAAATTAAAGATCTCCTGATTTCTTTTGGACTTCTCCCATCAGCAAATGATATTCAACAGGGCTCAGACAATGTGAGTGCTGGATATGTAAGAAGTCCAGTTGTTGATCCCATTTCATATCTTAGTTTCAAGCCCCTTCCTACTACAACAAATCATAACAAGGAGGATAAGGAAGATAAACAGCTGATGAGTAGTGACATGAAAGAGTTTCTTGCATCATTTGGTTTGGTACCAACATCAGATTCTGATGAAGGTTATTCTGGTACAGGAAGCTTTTCTGAGCATGGCAGTGTCCGTAGATTTCGGTCACAAAAGGCTGTTACAATGGACACTCAACCTTCAGCAAATAACAGTAGTAATGTAACTACCAACAAACCTGATCTGAGCTCTAATGTAACAATGTCACATATCAGTACTGACATGTTGACTGATGAAATGAAAGACATTTTAGAAAATCTTGGGTTTCCGCCATTTTCAAACCTATCTATGAGAAAGACAAATCCTGGTGAAGGCCACATTTTCAATCCCTCATCCCATTTAGCATCTCTCCATCCAACAAAGGAGGAAGCACAAAGACTGATGAAACTCCTTGATGCCATCAAGAAGCTGATGAAAGAGAATGGAACTATCACTCAAGATGAGATTGATGCCTTGAATGCATCTATATCTAACATTCTTCCACCTGCCACTGTGAAACATGACAGCAAAACAGCTCATTCTGCAAGCAGTCTTGCCAATGTTCTGCCAGTATTATTCGTTCAGAAGAATAAGTCAGTTTCTCTGGATCACATAAAAGATGCACCAGACCCACTGTCTTTGGAAGAGCTTCTGTTAGTAACAGATGACAACAAAAATGAAGTTAAACGCCAACAGTCAAGTAATGGAACTACAACAGAAGCAACTAACCAAGATAAAGGACCATCACTCACAGATCTTGCAGATTCATTTGGTGGTAGTACTGAGACTACACCAGGTGAAGTCAGTGTAAGTGATACATTAACAACAAAGAAACCAAATGGACTTTACTTTCTTCTTGATTGGAATACTTTCTTGGATGTTGGAGAAGAAGGCAACAGCAGAAGAGTAAATTTGCGTTTTAATCCCAGACTAGGAAACAGAAGAGATTTCTTACCCGTGACAGTCCCATGAAGATTTTCTTAACATGTGAATCTTCAGGCCTTTATAATAACTTATACCTAATATTTTTTTTTGTTCTGGTGTGATGAAACGTTATTCTGGTGTATTGTTATGGAGATATTTTGGTGAACTTGACTATTTACGAGTGTCACCAAGTCCAATGAGTTTTGAGGTTCTCACAGTAGTGAATGTTAAGGTCATAGTCTTATGGGATGTGACAACATGTACTCTGGTAGGTGGGCACTGATGTTTATGAGGAACGTACGAGGTACCATAAAGATGGTGCTAGAACCTTCTTGTGAAGTGTTTTGAGTTTACCTACCATGACTATACACGTCACCTGAAGGTGGAGGTAGTATGGCACTCAAAATGTTGGTACCCACTTACCAGATGACACAGTATCACATCCTAGAATTCCAATGATGTTTAAGTTGGAGTAATTACACAGAGCTCCGGCACTTCCACTTTTGAAACACAAGGTGGTGGAGGATTGCAATAAGAATGCAAAATTCCCCTCTGCCTCCTTGCAAGGAATTGTATACATAAGTGACACACCACTAATTCTGCATTATGACCTTCAAAGTTGGGCGACCAGTCTTCCAAAGAATCGTTACTCAAGAACTGCATAGATAATTTTTTAATGAATGAAGTACTGATATTCCGTAAAAGTGGTGGGCTAAAACTGATGTCTGTAGTGAGGAAGTGGAAATAAGTCGCATGGATAACATCCTTCATACATCTCTAGTGCTGTTAAACTTCTCCTTTCAACATACTACCCTATATTCCATTCCAGTCATCTTGCCCTCATGTTCACAAAAATTTTAAGAGTGATAATTGCCATTAGTGACAAGAGCATGGGGCTGACTGACACATGTCAGATGGGACTGATGAGACATACAACAGCAGGTGGAAAGAGAAAAGCTTTGAGCACCGTCATTCACATAATCAATGGGACTTATTTCCATACTGTCTTTGCAGTTACATGTAAGATATAAAATGAAGAGGGAATAAGAAATGTAAATGCATAAAAAGTCCATGCTGCCACACATACTCAAGAGAGGCGTTGTCGTTATTTTTGTCTGGTCCAACTTGCGTCTTGTGTTTAGGTGAATGCAAATTCAGGAGGGTGTGAGGACCAATGAGATAGTAGAAAGCTGCAAGAATAAGTGAAAGAAACTGATATTTCAACCCACTGTTTTAATGTGAGTGGGCAATGTGACCCAATACTTGTAAATTATTACGCTGTAAAATTCAGTGACTGAAATCATGGATTGTGATGCAAGACACAACACTTGTGTGGGTTCATGAAAGAAGTGGCCAATTTTTAATCACGTATGTCAAATGTGTTACTCTTAGTGAGATATGAGGTTCTCACAGTGGTGACTATTAAGATTATGGTTTTATGGAAGGTGACACCATATAGTATGGTATGTAGGTACCAAAACATTGGTACATATTTACCTTGCTATGTGGTGTTACCTCCAGAAGCCTGTAATCTCTCTTGCTCTTGAAGTTCTTTAACCCTTGTAAAAAACTTTTCCATTTTATTATTATTTTATAATTATTAAGGCTTTGTACAGTAAGTGAATCCAAATAAGTTTACAAAGCTTTTGTATGTACTTTGTTCTATATATAGGATATTTTAATTTCTTACATTACTCCCCACTTTGCATATTCTTACCTATTGTAGTGTGACAAACTTTCTCTTAAAGCAAAATGGGCAGAAAATTGTAGATTGTATTTGGACACAATAAAATATTATAAGTCATCTTAAAAGCACTTTATTTGAACACAGAAAATATAAATCGTATGTTAATGTGATTGTCTCCCTGAGTGAGTCTCTTCCTTGGTCTTTGCTGGTCCTGTCAGGACAGTGAAATATGCCACAGCAGTTTCCTCATACATCTATTACAGGCCATGATTTCAAAAATTAATGAAGCATTCTTAAATGGCTAACAGTATTAATTGTGTTCTTATATAAAATATGAAAAAACTTCTCTGTATAAACTACGTGCCTTCCTTATTCTCTGACTGCACACTGCTAGGTCAGACAGATGACACTGTCAACTTGTATTTGTTATACCTGGGTACACAAAAAGTGTAAAACACTCTGTGATAACCAGTTTTTGAGAACATTAACCGTTTAAATGCTGAGTTAAATCCCATCTGCCACTTCCTGGCATTGTTAGAAGCTCACCATATTCTCCATGTTAGCAGAATAAGGGTTAATTAGCTGAAACATCTGATTAACAAGGAATGTTCAATAATTTCTTGGAATAATGTATGTGAAGCCACTGTGATTGTAAGAGTAATGTACACTATTCTTTTGATGCTTCTTTGCACCACTGTCAGTGTACACATTGATGATGGCTTATGGTACACAAATAAATCAGTGAAACTATAAGGCTGTGGACATGAACAGTTCTGTACGTCACGACATGTTGCCTAGAGTCAATGAGGATGAGGGATCACTGAATTAAGTATGTAGTTATAAGTTTAGTGTACATTTAATATGATATAAATTTACTTTAATTATAAATGACAATCTGTACTATTTCACTGCCTACAGAGATTAAATGAAATGAGAAGTTTAAAACATGAATGTGTCTACCAAATGTTGTAATGGGCTTATCAATGATTTTTGGGCCTATTACAGCACATTCTGAAAGTTCTGGGCACATTCCTTAGGTCACGATTTTTCCTTTGCTCCTGATGTGTTTACCAGTTCCTGAAGAGGTGATGGAAAAGTGGCTGTCAATTTTCTAAGTGTCTTTCAGATATAGAACAGCCTGTTGGGCAGAGCAGCTGATCACAGTTCAAGAGACTACATTATTCTGGAATGGATGAATAGAGGAACCTGAACAAGTTTCCAAATAAGTATCAAATAATAAGGAAGACCTTGCATGTGAGCAGAGAATAAGGCTTGCAAAAGCAACCTAAAATGAGAAACTGACAATAACTTCTTGTCCAACATTATGACAAACAGAAGGAAAGCTAACACTATGGGTGCGAAGAGCTCAGTATGCACTGACAGGCATAAAAATGAATATTTTAAATGAAAACATTTGATTTTCTATGCTAAAATTATTAAAGTAAATAACAAAATTCAGTAAACAACTGATTTTATAAAACTCACAATTTGAGTAAGAAACTCTCTGCTCATTGGTCTCCAAGCCCATTACTTGTAAGTTGGCATGCTGGGTTGCTTGGCATTTATTCATTCATGTAGTGTGTTCATGCCAAATCTTTTTTGATGTACAATCTCCCGAATAATGTGATTGGCCATTTCATATGGTAAAGTGTAACAGATAATGTTATTACGAATTTCAGAATTTAGATATTTCCAACATCTATGCTACATATTTATGTATGACTGAATAGACTGTGTATGGAGAGTGTAATTTTTTAGTCATTGTTAGAACAATTGAAACACACTTTCACTGCTGATTGGAGGCAGTCCTTACACGAAACAATAGTTACAAATAGGCCCGTTTTTATGTGATACTGCTTGTACTTGCTACCACTTGGTATTTCTAGTGATGGGGGGAGGGTGGGGAGTGAGTGACACAGACCATCTAGAATTCAGTAACTTAAATATGACGTTGAATTCCCAAGGGAATCAGCCCACAGCCTGCTTACACAGAATCACATGAATTTAATTGTAATTAGAAACTTTATATATGGGAATGGTTTCAAAGATGCCAATAAAACAAGCATTTTCTCTAGGAGCACCATATATAACATTCCAATGAATAAACAACATAAGATTTTGATTACTTCCCCCATCACTAACCTGTCATTCCAGGTACTGAAGAAATTAAGAGTATTTTAAAGTGTTAATGGAGGAAGGATTATGACCATTTGAGTATTGAAAGGACGTGTGCTAGACGTTGCAGTAGTTTTAGTTCTTTTACCAAAGTGTAGGAGCATTAAGAAAAATTGCCTTTAAGTACTTAGGTCATCACAGGTAATAACTCATAATCCAGAATATTCAATACTTCAGCTCCTGTGCGGTCCTTTATGAGTTCAGTTAATGGAAATTTGCTGTATACAGAAGTTACACAACAGAGAAATATTAAAAAGGATTTCATATGTGTTACATTAAATCCATTCTGTGTAATGGGTGGTAAGATAAGTCATTTTTAAACAGAAATTCATCAACCGAACTTTTTCATTTATAGTATTTATGAGTCTGCATGATAAACTTGAAGATTCTGATGCCAATGTAGTAAACATGAGTTTGGCAGCTGAGCTATGAAGATGTTAAATACTCCTTGTGTGTTGATACAATGTACAGCTGAATATGTCTGAAATTTTTTATGGTTATTTACAGTGAGGTATATTAATGAAAATATGGATTCAGTTTGAACAGGTAAAATCTCTCATTACTTAAGTGGACTTCTAGATGAATTTCTGTGTTTTGCACTGACCATAATTCTGACTATTGTTTGTTGTGGAGTGAATATGTGTCTTTTTACTGTTAGAACATTTACCCCATAATTATGTTCTTTATTTCATTCTGGAGGGAAAACATTTAAAATAAAATGTGTTGAGGGACCTGATGTGAAATGCAAACAAGATGTTATTGTTATCATTGCATATTATGTGTTCTGATAATGTATTTATTTGTGGAGGTAAGTTGCTTATGTACTGTATTATAAAACAGGTGCCTGTAGTAAGCACTTGTGGAACTCCGTTATTGTTCCATTAATGTTTATCTCCACTTTTGTCTTCTGTCTCCTAGATAGGTTCTGAATGAAAATGTACCTCTTATTTGAATGCTACAAAAATGCAATTTAGTTGAAAGATTTGATGATTATGCAGTCAAAATCCTAGGCCAAATTGTAGAAAATTCCTCAACATACTTTTCCTGATTAATACATTTGAATGTGCTGCCTGGTAGCTTGATGACACTCTTTGCAATAGACATGATTATCCTGAAGCCAAATTGTTCCAGGACTAATCTGTTACAAGTATGTAAATGAAGAGTTAATGTGTTGAGTATCACCATCTGAAGTATTTCAGAGAAAAACAATGATAGAGAAGGCCTACTCCTTCTTATTCTATGGTATGCTGTTAGATGTTAAGGGAAGGTACATATATATATATATATATATATATATATATATACATACCACAGTGAGTGACTTGTTGAGGGAAGATACATGTTTATGGTGAGTGAGTACATGTATAGCTCAGTGAGTGACTAATTGCAGATATGCAAGTTTTCAAAATTTACATTTGTCACAGCTGATGAGTTTTTATTCCAACTTATGTGATGCTAAAAATGCTGGATGGGAGGGTGTGGACTGGATTCATTTTGCTCGTGAAAGGGACAAATGAATGGCATTTGGAACATGACGATAAACTTCAGGTTTCTTAAAATGTGGGGAATGTGTGATTTTGGCAGGGGACATCCCATTCCTTCCCAATAACTCAATATATTAATTCAGTTAGCACAGCTATTCTTTATTATGAAACAATACTTTTTTCCAAAATTCTACATGTTTGAACCCCAAAGGGTCACAATCAGGTGAGAAAATATATAAAATAAAGAATGGTACTTAATTATTAATATAAGCATTAATGTACAATTAATTATAACAAAAACTATATATGCAAGAAATCTGCACATTATACATAATTTAGAATTCTGTAGGTGCTAATTTTAATACAACAGCGTAGATTTATGTGTAAGAGATCTTTTCATAATAGTGATAGTAGTTGTGTGGCCATTATCTTGCTTGGAGGATTTGGCTGGCAGAGGAACTGTTAGCTTCTCCAGGAGTGTGCGTTGCAGATTTAGTTAGTTACATATACTTGAGGGGTTTTAAATGCTGTTACTTTCAAACTAGTGCATTATTCGCTTCATTTTTAAACTCAGTTTTCAAGAGTCCATTGTAACGTTGCTGCTGGTCGTTCTCTTGAAATGCGCGCCATCTTCGTTCGGTGTGTGTCCCCGTATCCGTGATACGTTCCCTCATCCAGTTATCTGCAAAGAACACGAAAGAAAACAGATTGGTGAAAATTACGGAGCAGCTAGTTGTATAATAGTTTTTCCTCCTTCAAAATTTGGATATCTATATATTCTTCGCGTAAATTAATACTTCGTTTTCTCTGACAATTATTTATAACCATATTCCTATTACAAATAGGATGAAATTTGACGTATATTTATACGAAATACCTTTAAAAGTGACAATAAAATATTCTGGACAGGATGCACTTATCCGTTCTCTTTTGTGCCCATTAGTATATATTCTAATAAAGTTCGGTACCCATTTAGTCTGGGTCAACTGCTGTTAGAAAATTTCTCTGTTACGCTACACTTTTAGCAGATGATCCGTGCTTTCAGGCATTCGTGGGCCTGTCCCGTTGGGACTTTTGGCGCCAATATTGTCGTCTGTGCTTGCTGTGAGAGTAAAGTTACGTAGTTGATATTGTGGCGTATGCGTTAAAGAAAAACCTGAAACCTCGGTACATTTGTGTTTCAAGCCTTCAGTAAGAATTATGGAAGGTAGGGTATATGACAGCTGAAATGAATTGACGTACACATCACCATATTAAATCGGAGGTTTTGACGGCGATAGGGAACGTTGGTTGTGCTCATTCTTAACCATTCGCCTCGCCTTAAAAACCATTACGTTATGTACAGAAGTATTATTTTGCGCATAGTTTATTAATCTTAATGTAAAAAATGCAATTTTGATACCAGGCAGTCATGATGTGCTGTGGGTTGATTTATTATGAATCCATTCTAGGAGGATGCAGAATCCCATTTGTTTCTGCACGTGGTAAGTTCACAAGACTAAAATACCGATGATTCTTCGTAACTTATGATATGGATTAAGTGGGCAGGCAGTCCTAGTAGACGTTTCTCATGCTGCTCCAACGTGCCGTGCATTAGTGATACAAAGCTTGAGAGCTCCCGCTTTCTACCCAAAGAATGTCTGTCTTGTGTGGACTTTATAATATTTTAGGTCTTGTAAAGTGAACATAGTAAATATGTTTCTACTGTTGGAATATATAAATCTAAATCCTTTTGATGTGTGCTTTTGTCTGTTTATGCTAGTTAAACAAGCCACGTACATATATATAGGTCAGAATTATGAAACATGTTGACATAAAAGAGTGAGCACTTCTAATGTATGACAGTGTTAAAAGATTATTTCTATAGTAAAAGGGAAACTGCTTACAGTTATGTATTGACAGATGTGCTGAAGAAGAGTTGTAGGAATGATAGAAGCAGTACATTAAAATGACCATGCTTGTACAATGATGTATGTGAATTTGTGCCCTGCTGTTATACCTGATGTAATGGAAACTAACATGTAGGTGTGCCATTAACACAATGTAAGTAAAAGATGTGATGGTATATTTTTGCCAAGATCCACTTGCAAACCAAAGCACAACCTTCGTGTATAGAACTAGAAAGTGTTTTTCATATTAATTCACTGAAAATAATGCAGGAAGTTCTGCTTACATTCTATAAAAGTATCAGGATGACATTTAGTGTAGTTTGTGTATTTTGCAGACATCCAAAGTACAAGATTGCCTAATGCACACACACAGACCTAACCCTGACTGTGGTCTGCACTTGTCGCTTTATACACATCAACTGTGCTGCAGCACTGCACTATACATGCCAGGCCCAAGTCTAACCATGTTTAGTTCTGCACCTAAAACAAGGAAGTACTTGTGAATTCCAATCCATAATTTTACACAGTTCTATTTAAATGAATTCTGATTTGGGTTAGGAACAAAAAATAGAACCCAGGTAAATGATTTTTCTGATAGTGAAAGTATAGAACAGAGAAATGGAAATGTTAATTCTGACATAGGGCCCATTATGGGGTTATTAATATATTTAAATTGAAATAAGCTGCAGTTGTAAATATGGCCACTTTTTATGTTCTTATTTCATTCATTTGGGTGTTATGGTTATGGACATATAAGGAACATATTTTATGAACCATCTGTGTTGTGTGTAGTGAGATTTTATTGTTAAAGGAAGAATCAAACATATTTCTTTCCCATTTCCTCTGACCCTTCTGTTTGTTATTGTTTTCCATTTTGCATGCTTTATTAGCGTGTCAGGTTAATGCAAATGGTCCACGTTAATGTAACCTCTGGGGGAATGAAGATGATGAGATGCACATGCACAGTAATTTTTGCTGCTGTTTTGTTCAATTATTTTTCATGGTTTTGAAAATGTAGTGCTCTGAAAACACTATCCATATTTTGTGGCCACTTTAATCACATAATTACAAAACATTAAGTAAACTAAAATCCAAACAGTAAGACTTGATTTTGTGTTGATGAGACTATACACATTCTGGACTTTGGGTAGGTGGAACTGGTACTTATGCCATTATAGACTGAAGGAAAGAGTCCCCAGTAACCACTGGGCAGAGGGAAGGGCAAGGCCTGGAACCATTCTGAGCAGGGTGACAAGGAGAGGGTCTCTTATGGCCTCAAGGCACTTTGTTTATTGCCTATATAGAGATCTGTGTAACATTTGAACACTTTTTTAATTGTAATTGTTATGCATTCTGTTTTTGTGTCTGTTTCAGGTAATAAGCTGGATTCCTGTTTCCTGCCATACTGGGAAATGCATGAGGCAAAATGTAAAGAAGAACTGGATGCCCTGAGCAACTGGAACATGGTAATTACTGTATTCCAGAGCAGAGTGGCACCTTTATGGTACAGTAGTAGAGGAAATGTGGCATTGCCAGTTTGATTTTAACTGGTGGTGAATGATGGTGATCACTTGTGGGGCATATTTTACTGTTATTTTAAATTTTGAAATGCCAGTAATTTCAGATACACATCAGACATTTTGTGTACATTCATTTATAATTATGACAGCATATACACCAAATTTCATTAAAGCCAGAGGATGTAAGGTTGAAGATGGTGTGTGTGTTGGTTTAACATAATATTTGTCATAAACAGAACACACTATAGACCCAGAATGTGCCACATGCAGGGTTTCAAGGTGGTTTGTAGATGGATACCTTCTCAGATGACATCTTTAATGTTGCAGAATAGCTGGAGAACAAGTGTATCCATGAGAGAATTGTGAAGTTGCTTTCATTGTGTGTTGCACTGGATAATTACTGCTTATAGTGAGTTGTACCTATGCAACCTCTACACAAGGTTTTTAAAATGAACTGAAATACAGCGTTTCCATTGTGGTTCACAAACCACGCTTAGTCACAGCATGCTTCACTTGATATCAGTTCAGGAAAGTTACTCTGTACTTAAACAGGGTCAGTTAGACTTTCCTTGGATTGCTGACAGACATAAACCTCTGCCATCAAATATGTGTGTTATTTAGACTGGGGATGCCGGGGTTCTATTTATTTATGGTGGGTTGTTGACAATGATACAGGGCCCAGTGAATGAACAGCAACTGTTAAGTTATAGCGTACAAAATAATTGCATTGTGACCTATCAGAAGCCCTGTGATTGTCCAAGTATTGCAGTGTGACTGTGAAAGGTTTGAGCAGGCTGTTGCCATAAGTATACAAATCCAAGATGTCATAAAAAGTGAAGTTATGCCATGAAATCGGGGACAAGAAATACAAGATAGACATTGTGCATACAACATAACATTTGAGGCACGTTTGTATAACTACTGTTGTCATGGGAAAGGAATATGTACTTGAAGTGTTATGTTTTTTAAAAAAGTATAAATCGGCAGTACAAAAAAAATGAGCAAATACATGATCACAATGCAAGAAGAAATATGACTCCATAAATTAAACTGTGTAATACAAATCTTTAAAAAGAGTGTAATTGATATGGGAATTCGATTGCATAACAAGGTGCCCAAAAATATAAAGAAGTTGGAAGAATACAAACCATATAAAAGAGAACTGAAATCTTTTCTCATAGAGCATGCGTTTTATTCATTGGAAGAATTTTTTATGTCTTGATGTGATGGTGTTGTAGTCAACTAAAGTTTATTGTGTCAATTTGAGGGGTCAAATCATGTAATTATTGTATTTATGTATTTATGAATTGTTATTATATGCAGTTGTTAACAAGTTCTGTGCTCTGATATTATTACTTTTTATATTAAAATAAATTATATTATGACACAACATCAAATATTGTACTAGACCTATTATTTAAAATTATTGTACAATTTTATATTCACTTCTAGCTTTCTTAAGCAAATATGACTATTTCCATATCCATATGGATTTTGTAATCCTGTACGGATCCACGGAATGAAAATAAATGTAATGAATAAGTATTAATATTATGAATGTGTTCACAAACCAAAACCAACTTGTTGCACAATACTCCTTTTTATTTGTAGTTATATCTCCAGCATGTTTTGGCCAGATGTATTGGCCATCTTCAGGGAGTCATATGCAGCAATGTTTTAACTTAGAATTATCTCACGTGGTTACAACTGTTGTTGTGTTTACGATTATTAAAAGTATTAAAATTGGGTTATAGTTAAAATACAGTTGGGATATAATTAAAATACAGTTGCATGCAGTGTAAAATTAACTACAATATAAAATTACATTTTGTGTCCAGACATCTATGTTTTGAGTTCTATCTTGCTATGTAGCAAGTTTCTGGATCAGGTGTTTGGTGTGTTGTCTATATACTATGAATGATTCTTTGTGAATGTCATACAGTTGCACATAAAATGTATAATATAAAAAAATTATGAGTGTACATCTGTTTTTGCATCTGTTTGGACGCTGTATTATATTGTCATCTGTGCCTATCTGGCTTAACTGTATTTTTCCACATTGTTTCATAAACAGCACAATTTTCAGAAAAAAGTTATTGAACATAAAGTGTGTCCTTGATTTGCTCTACAACTTTTGTCTGAAACATTTTTCAATCCTCAGAAGAATTCAGTGAGATGTGATCATAACTGTGCATAAGTGTTCATGTACAGTACCTGTTATTCTTGTCAGATTGTAATCAGACTTGGATTTTTTTTTGACAGATTTTCAAAAAAGTCCTCATGCATTAAATTTCATATAAATCTGTCCAGTGGGAGGTGAGTCATTCTGTGCAGATCGACAGATGGATGTGTACTATATTTTGTAGATGTTGGTTTGTCCTGTAAAATGCTGTCTTAACCACTGTAGTGTGGAACACCCAGCACCAAACTTAATTGACATGCTTTGTGTACTTACATGATGAAACGGATGGTTCAACAGACACGACCTCTCCACTGTGTTTTAATTTTGTGTGTGATGCACTGGCTACACAAAGAACCATTGAAACATGGTGAAAGTATTTTGCCTTATTAGTGTGATAGATTTGACCGCCTCTGTGGTCTAGTGGTCAGAGTTTCTGGCTACAGATACAGAGGTCCCGGGTTCGATCCCCGGCGCTACCAGATTTTCTGAGTAGTAGTGGGTCTGGAATGGGGTCCACTCAGCCT
>Ga0123357_10003676_pt1 | contig 17704 bp, 11 predicted proteins | sample TergutEmb28metaG_FD_89873 | JGI IMG/M metagenome (GOLD analysis project Ga0123357, IMG submission 89873) | Embiratermes neotenicus P4 segment gut microbial communities from Petit-Saut dam, French Guiana - Emb289 P4 | ecosystem: Host-associated > Arthropoda: Insects > Digestive system > Gut ... | reverse complement strand
TCTCATGTAGCCCTCCAGACTTAAATTTAGTAGTAACCAATTTCGTATTTTGTATCAATGTAAAATAACCACTGCCACCGGGTGAAAACCCAATTGCAGTTAATAAATATTATTATTATTATTTCACTATTCTGTATATAGCTGAGATTAATAGCATAAAATATTTATTATTCTCCATTTCATTGTTAATACATAATGAATAAAACTTTATCAGATTCTTTTGTGTCAATTTTCTTAAAGTCATGATTCATATTAGAATGTGTCCTCACAAGCAAAAGTTGCAGTATGTTGATATTAATGTATAATTTAAAATAGGTGATGTATAAGAATTTGATGAGGTTTTATCCATATGTTTTTAGCACTCAATACTGAGAAATATATGATATTATTCTAATACTCAACTATACTCAGAGTAGTTAAATAATATTTTAAAACTTGTTATATATTGAAGCATAAAACCTATAATCACTTCCTGATATGTGCCTATGTTTATTCACGATAATGTACTCAGGACATGAACATATTAATCTGAGATACACATGAATTTTATAGATGCATTAGGTGATAATAAAAGACACTGAGTAAATAACATAAGTGGTGTTTATCTAGTGGTTGATGGAATTAATAAATGTTTGTTCCAGCACAGAATCAATTAATATGTATGCAAAAATTTGAAGATTACCATTTGTAACTAGTTAAGTGTTTAATGATGACTGACCAGTTGTCACATTTTGGAGTTGCTACTTAAAAGGATATGTTTTAAATGAAGACTATTGAGCTTTGAAATTTTACTTGCAAAACTCACTTTTTAGAGTGAATATCAAGATTTTATTTTACTCTCTTCTTGAAGTAGGAACACTATGGATGCCAGAAAATTGAGGGTCCTTATGGTTGTTCTTAATGTTTCTCAATTTTCATACACAAAACTAATTTGCACATTTTACTATAATAGTTTTTATTGAATTTTACTATCTTTATATGTGAAAATAAGAATTCATAATATTAGAATCATGGTAATTAAAAGTGATGTAGATTGTGATGGTAACTACAGTACTTGTTTGCTGAGATAAGACACATAAATGATGTTAACTGAAATGATCTTGTGACAGGAAGTTCCTACTGGATGCAATGCCACTCATTAGAACAGCTGATGGAATTACAGTGATGATACGCCTCTTCAATTCCCATGAAATAACATCTGCTCAAATGGATTCATGGCTCACTTCACTTGCATTCCAGACAAAACCCACACTTGAAATTCTGTCATCAGTTTTGGTACGCATGATTTATCTTCATTATTATGTTGCCATTTGGGTGTAAGGGGTACCTGGTAGAATATAAAGTATGTTATCATAATGTCACCTTCATCTTTAATTATGTTTCCTTGTCATTAATTAATCTACAACATCTGAATCATAGTGATACAACTCCTACATCAGGTTTGTAGGCAATGCATTCACTTAATTCAGGATGGCTGTAACATGAGGGGATTTTATTACATATGCTGTGAAGGAACTGCAAAAATCAAAGTAGGTTTATATGGGATGTGATATTGTCTGGTACATTGATAGTCACGAATAACCAGCAGTAGAGTGTACATAACGCAACAATCAATCAGCCATATATTCACGCCCTTAACTTTCTGTGTTTTGAGTAATGCAAAGTTCAAATATGCTGTGGTATGATTTGTATGATATGGAGTGAAGTTTGTGTTATCTCTAAACATTATCTGTAAGTTTTTAATCCTTCATGGCAAACATGTTCCCTCAGTTGCTCTTTGGCTGTCAACATGTAACACACACATACATGTGCCTGCATGCACACACAATTGTCTTTTATCAGTTTGCTAACCACCCTCCATTGATTTACTAATTGACCAGATATTGTTTCAAATGGGACAGTCTTCAGTTCTTGTTTTGCATATCTTGTGACAGCCTGAGGATAACTCCTTTGTCTGTTGGTTATGATTCATACTGAGCTAAAAATGGAACTTGACCATTAGACTTGTACAGCACTCAAATAGGATATACAGGCTGCAGGAAGATCAGGCAGAGCAAGGGGGATGAGACTGTGAACAGGCATTGGAGCATTCCTCAGTTTGAGATACCACATGGTATGATGCACAATAATGAGTGAGGGCTCTCCACTTAGACACCCTGGTCAAACAGCAGTTCAGCGGAAATTGGTTATTAGATTAACAGACTGATACACATTATTTGCAGTTTCTCACCACAGGAACCCTGATGGCAGGGACAGAACAGGTTTCTGTAATGTTGGCTTTTAGCCCCTAATTGATATGGTTGATAGCCCAAGAACAGATGCATGAATATTTATATTATGAGATGCTTGCCACAACTTTGACCCAGGTTTAAATTTTTAATTGTGCTGCCTGACATGGTCACTTGTTAAAATGAACAAAAGTTCATTCTGCATAGTTTATGTGATTTTAGCCTTTGTTGAATGGAAGTCCAAGTGCTAGTGCACTTCTGGGCACATCTGCTCTAGTCCACAACTACTGTCAACAAAACAGAAACTGTCAAGACATGGACCAAGTACGAGAGATCATGAGAAAGTTTGAGGGTTTTCTTGGGTCTGGTTGCCAGTCTTCTGATCAGGCTGAACAGCAGCTGGTTGTACTTGCTTTGAAAGCAATTGGTAATGCAGGCATCTTCATTGAGTCTACTGACACCCTCAGGAAATGTATTCAGGTAACTGAAACTTGTTTTTCAGAATTTACTATCATTAACTTAAGCAGTCAGTGTATAAGGCTGACAACCTTACCATCTTCATGTGACAACTGTTTTGAAATCTGGGAGCCTCAATCTCCTGGAACAGCCAGGGTCTGTCCAAGCCTATAGAAGGACTGCTGTACCTTTACCTTACCATCATTTAACTTAATGTAATACGTAAATGAAAAAGATACTGATTATAGAGATTGTAATATAGTCATTTAAACTGCATTAGTGGCAGGCTGAGTGTTGAATTTTCATCAGTGATATATTTAAAGGGCTTACACTTAAAAGGGGATAATGAATTATGTCATTTGAATGCTTTCTTTGTAATTTCTATTAGCAGTCTTCCTGTTCTTAGTTTCTTCACATGATATTTGACATTAATAGAATATATACGCTGGCAACTTCTTACACTTCTATTGCTTGCAAAAAATTTGTTATGAAGGTTTTGAAATAAGTATGTGGTTAACTCTTAAGGGTTGAATGATAGCAATAATTAAGCAAGAGGACATAATTTTGACACTTGGCAAAAGTAATTTCCTCATGTGGATTGTCTTTTCCCCAAATTTATGAACATAAAATTCTTCTTTCAAGTACCCAGCATACACACAACTGTAGTATACAAAATGCAGTATGGCGCTTGTATTTAATTTATTGTGTGATAGAATAAAAATGAGTATATTCTGAAGTTTGGAATCATATTTGTTATGAAGTCAGAGTTTATTCACTTTTAAGAAATCATTATGTTTAGACATCCCTCTAGACTGGTTGTATGACGATAAACATATAAAAAGTGTGCATGTACCATAACAAAGAATGACGTATTTGTTGTATTGTCAGGCAGTGAATCCTATTGAAGTACGGCTGGCTACCATTTCTGCATACCGTCGATTGCCATGCACTGAAAGTGATCAGTCTCACTTCCTGAACCTGTACACAAATAAACATGAAGACACAGAGATCAGAATTGCAGCATATCTGGCAATCATGCAGTGTCCATCCCCTCATGCAATACGGTGTATCAAAGATACATTGTACAGTGAAGATGTCAACCAAGGTAAAAAAAAATATACTGTACAGAACAAAACTATTTTGGTTGCTAGAAGTATTTGAAGCCCTGAATTATTTACCTAACTTCATCCAATTTATTAGATTCCTTATAAAATACCGTGTAAATAAACAGGAATAACAAATTTAATTTAGCAAGTAAATTTCACAAAACATAATTTAACTTACAATATAGTCAAAGAAATAGCTTATCACAACAGACTTATTTTGCCTTGGAATTTTTTACAGACAACAATAGTTTTGATTTTATTTATTATTATTATTATTATTATTTCTTTTTGGCTTTTTTTATAACTAGAAGTAAGCAATGAGAAATAACTTGCACTTCTTAGTAATTTCACATTTACTACTTTCCCAGCTGTTTCTTTTTTTACATGTTGATTCAATTCCACATGCAACTGAGAGGCAAAAGAACAGATGTATACCAAGAATGTTCTACCACTGAAAGCCAAATTTCAGTTTCTACACATTAATATTTATTCACCCAGATTTTTTTTTCTTGTGTTTGTAATCCTGAAGAACACCACTGAAATTATATGACGAGCAACATTAGCAGTTATTAAAAGTATACTACATGAAATATGTTGTAAAACGAAGAAAATTAAGTTAGCACTGATGGAAGCATTCATGATGAAAAGTTTTGTGGATGAATTTTCTGATTATTACGTTATTAAAACAATGGTGCATTATATAATTACATAATAATATTTATTGTTGTATACTTAATTGTAATTCTGAAGAATAGCCTATTCATCTTTCTTTAATTTTGCATTTACAAAGTAGAAAGACTATTGTGGTTTGCAAAAATGAATTAACAGAATAAGTTTTTTAATAATGCCTCCCTGATTGAAGTATGCATCATACATACTAATGCTTTTTAAGTGTCAGTTAAAACAGATTTATCATTTACATAGTGCTTTTTACATTTTATATTAAATGCTCATTCTCTTGTAAATAGAATCTTTGAAGATTTTTTCAAGATTACTTTTAGCTTAGACATAAAACTTTGACTGAACTTCTCAAGTATTTAGAAAATTAGTAAATTTATCCAAATCTGTGTAACTGGGCTTCATTCTGTTTCAGTTGCGTCATTTGTATGGACTCATCTCACAAACCTGCAGGAAACATCAAGTGTCTGGAAACAGAGTGTCCGGGCACTTGTGTCAAATGACTTTCTGCAGAACAAATTCAAGACTGATGTCAGGAAGTTTTCACGAAACTACGAAGGTTCTTTCTTCTCTGAGTCTCTGAATGTGGGTGCTGCTGCAGAGAGTAATGTTATCTTCACTCCACAGTCATATCTTCCTCGTTCTGCAACATTAAATCTCACGTTGGACTTGTTTGGGGAGTCAGTTAATATTTTGGAATTTGGGGCACGTGCAGAAGGTTTTGAAAATATTTTGGAGAACATGTTTGGACCTGAAGGTTACTTTCCTGATAGTGCGATGAACAACATATTGAAGAAGCTGAAAGATAAACGTGAATCAGATAGTGTCGAGAACAGCATCAGTCAACTAGCAGACCAGTTCAATGCAAAGGGAAAATTAGAAAAAGAGCCCTCTGCGTCTGTGTACACTCGTGTGTTTGGTAATGAACTTTACTATACACAGCTACATGGACTGAAAGAGATGTTACACACCATACATGATGCCTCTTCTTTCAGCATTGTCAAGAAAATTATGCAGGAAAGAGATATTGATTTTACAAAGTCTTTAGTATTGATTGATGGATCATATATCATTCCTACTTGCGTTGGTTTCCCCTTGAACTTGGCCCTTAATGGAAGTGCTACTGTGGGCTTGAAGCTAAATGGTTATGCAAATGTGAAGGACCTTTTCACCCTCAATTCAATTGACATAGAAGGTAGTGTGACACCAAGTGCTGCTATTGAATTTGCAGGAACCATGGCTGTGGATGCAACTGTAACAAAGGCAGGTATCCGACTTGTCAATAGATTGCTCACTAATACATACATCTCTGGGAAAGCAAAAATTCAGGGTAGAGATTTGGTGGACTTGCAGCTGTTTGTGCCTCGTGAGAAAATTGAATTGCTGGATGTTGCATCACAGATATTTTTCCTACATCATGACCACCTTGTTGAAAGCAAAGGTATTGCAGATAATGTGGAAAATTATACAGTATGCTCTACGGATTTTGCAAGTTCCCTAATTGGTATGAAGCCGTGCATGGCACTGACTTACACCAACTCTTCTCTTAATCCCACTGCTCCTTACTTTCCCCTCACAGGACCATTCAGATTCCACTTAGACATCACCAAGATCGATACTTTTAATGCATATGAATTTATCTTCAAACATCAGAACAAAATCTCTGCAAGGAAGAGTGGAACGTCCATGATCTTCCATTTTGACACACCTGGATCTAAAGTTGATCGTAAACTTAGTGCTCAGTATGTATTAGACTGGACAAATGCAGCTGCTAAAGCAAGCATTATGACTCCCTTGATCAAGGTCAGTGCAAGTGGAAAGATGAAGAACTCTGACTCTGTAACCTCTCTAGATGCACTTATAATGCTTAACAACCAAGAACTGATTACAACAAGAATAGGTTGTAAAAGGAGTAAAACTGGACACACTGGCCATTATGAACCCTTCTTTGTGCTGTCATATAGGAAGAAACTGATAGCAGACATCAGTGGCAATGTGAACTACATAGAAGGTTTCAAGCACAGTGCCAACTTTGCAATCAAGGGTCTATCAAAGGAACCATTTACAGTTTCAGGTAAAGTAGTTATCATTATATTGTACTATTGTGACTATACCGTTCAAGAGGATTTTAAATTGCTGAAACCCAAATTAGGTAAAATGAATGTATAAGCCTTTAATTCAGTTAACACATTTCATTCTACGTGAAGGTTACATTGACACTTAACTGCATTTAAGGGTTGTGAATTTTGGAATTTATATACTTGTTATGTTGATATTGATTATTGTTCATATAAATTTATAGGAAATTTTATCATGAATGAGAACAATTATGACGTGACGGGTGATGTAAATTCAAAGCCATTGACCAGTTCCTTCCATGGAAGTTTGCACTTTGCTGAAAATTTCCTGAGTGCAAAAGCAGCTGTAAAATATAAGACTGGCAACAGCAAACCTCATACAGTGGAATTTTCTGCTAAACTGCAGGACAACTCCAGAGGAACACAAATCAGAGAGGGTGTTTATGTCACACTGCAGGTATGTAGAGCATACATACTGTAATGCAGCATAAGTCATGTAACATGTCAAAGTTCTCAAGTCATTTGTGTGTGTGTGTGAGACAGAGAGAGAGAGAGAGAGAGAGAGAGAGAGATCAACAGGCAGACTAGTTGACAGGGAGAAAGACAGAATGTTTATCAGATGGTGATGTGGCTTGAGAAAAAACCTTAATGACAAATTTTTGTGCAGTTACTACGTATATAACAGTAATTTCCAAGACACAATGTCACATTGGTAGCAGTGACATATTGTTTACTGAAAAGATACTGACCTCATTGACAATGTCAACATGCACACAGAGTGTTTTATAATTTTTAGAGACAATGTGAATGGTTGTGATACATTCAGTACGGATGTGGCCTTAGTATTGTGAAATACAGTTGCCTTTATAATCAATAATTTTTCAAGGTTGTTTACTCTAAATCTTTTGTGTATATTGAGCGTGGGGATTTAGAATATGAACATGTGGAAGTAAACAAGTATATATGCAGGAAAAAAACATGGTAGTTTAAACTGTTTAAACAGTTTCATTTTAAGTCTAATTTGTTCTAAATTAAAGGATTATTTATTTCTTTTAGAAATAATGACTTGGGTAAGTAAAATACACACTGAACTAGAATTTGATGACAAGCAGGAGTCATGTCATAAGGGGGAAAAAATGAAAGAATATATGAAGGCATAACTAAAGTGCTAATAAGAAAATAAACTACACTAAACAAATAAAACACACGGTTTGTATGGTTGTTTACCACAATTTTCGAAGAAAATCATATTATGCAGACCAAAAATGTACCGAAGCATTTGCGTCATACAATACTTCACCTTGCAATGCCTGCCTTAGTGCACAGTACAGACTTTCAATTCTCACATGCTACCAGCCTCAGGGCATCGTACATTGGTGAATTCATTTGAGGTCAATGTAAATTAAAACTTTTCTGTCTTGGAGAATTGCTGGAATTTAAATCCCATCGGGGCTGTGAAGGGTTGCTAACGTGCACCTTGCTTATGAGCAGCACTCTGTCTTACATAGTGTAGCAGTGAAGTCTTTTTTTATAAGTGGCCCTGAGTTATTTCTAGGGACCTAATGTAAATGGTTTAGCATCAGCTTACAGATATGTTGATTGAAGTAGCAAGTCCAACAGTGCAGTTATTTAAATGAGTATTAGCTAGGCAAATTAAATATAATTGTTTCATTTTACTATAAGCTGAAATTAAAATGGAACCATTCTATACACATATGCATTTTTCATAGTGACATTGCATTTTTAATGGTATTGCATTACAGTGACTCAGCAGTTATATTTTATTTCTGTAATATTAGTTGCAGTAAAAGTGCTTAAAAAAGATTGCTGTGTAGGAATAATAAAGGTTAATATAAAGAATGCTGTGTGTTTGTATGGTTATTCTAGGCAGATTCAGAGAATATAGTTTAATGTGTCATTGCTTGCAAGTCTTAGTCACATTAAAATTTATCATCACCTAATGACAATTATTTTTGTGTATTCTGTGAATTGAATTACCAGATGTCGCAGTTTCCTCACTACAGTTCTGATGCATTTTTGGAAGTACAACACAGCAATCATTATTTTGAGAGCATTTTTAAACTGGCTGTTGGGAATATAACATGGCAGACACAACAGCTGTACCACTACCAAACAACTAAAGACGACATGCATCTGGCTATATTGTGTACATTGGCCTGTCAAAAATTGGGTGTCGACTACGGTGTGGATGTCTTGTACCAGGTATCTGTATATGCAGAGTTGAGGAAAGTTGAATGGAAAATGTGCTGAAATATTAAAATATTTTATGCTAGGATGAGCATATAGGTATTGCAGAAGGGATTTAAATGTATCACTGAAGTTGGGAGACTTTGACATGTAGAAAGTAAGGCTTTTTTTAATACCCCATAAAAGTAACATTTAAAAAAAAAAGTGTTGTAGAATCTCTTGAAAATTTACCACAATATACACCTGGTACAGCATATCACAGAATCTGGTACTGAATGTTACAGAGTAGTGAGTGGCCCTCATTTGCATATCAGATAGTTTCAGATTCAGATCGCAGTCTAGAGACTGGCTGTGCTGAATTAAGGTTTTTTAAAGGTTATCTAATGATACTTTACATATCCAAGAGTATACAACATTGATACCAGATATTGTTCAGTTCATGGATGTCCAATAGTAATTTATGGTTTAAGGAGTGGCATACAATATTAGGGCTAACATGGAGCATTTACATGTAATATACAGTGAAACCTTGTATAGCAACACTTGATATATCACAAGCCTCATTTACCACCAGTGAAAGAAATTCCTTACTGTACGGTATTTTGATTTACCATCACTCTCAATATGTCTTGATGTACCACCATCACTTGCAGTGCAAAAACAATGGTGCTTTTCAGGGTTTGGCCATAAGGGTTTTGAGAGTTTTCACTTTTTAATTCTTTAAAATTATGGTACCTATCAAACAGAAAGTGAAAACTGAATATCATGTGAGACCACATGAAAGTAGGCAAGACTTTATTCTCAGATTATTCTAGTCTCGTGAAAAACATAGGATGTCAGTTTTAGTGAATGATTTGTAATGTATGCTGAATAGGCTAATGATTTAGTGGTACATAGGAGATATAGAATTTCTCTAACAAATGCATGAGGATGGAGGAAAGTCAGAGAACGACTGCTAGGCACAAACCTGACTACAAAAGAATTCTATAGATCCAAATTTGGCTACTGTGAAAAGATGTGAACTAAAGACATGTTTATTCTGAAGAATTTCATTTGGACAAATATCATCATTACTTTTCTTCAAAAGTTTACTCTGTAGAGCACATCATCATGTATTAAAAGATCGTCATATATAGGATCATACCAGTTTCTAAATAGTGATATATATCAGTGATTCTGCGAACAGTGGGACTTGACTGTAAGGTGAATGAGATGTGAAGTCTCAAAAATACGAACCTCCATAAATTATGACTACAAATGATTAATATAAAATAAAAATGTAAAAAACGTTTTGGAAAAAGAGTAGTTTTGTTTTTGCTATGGTAAGAATAAGTGTTTGACAATGATCAGTGGGATGCAAGATACAAAGTTTCAGAATTATAAATTTAGATGATATTCACCTTGAGGCATAACCTTTGATGTTATAAAATCTTACTTCTCTCATATTTATTACAGAAAAACTGTGATGTGAATAATTTCCAAAACCCTCAAGTTATCGACATATATTTAGTATTTTTATAATGTTGCCATATAATGTTTGTATAATTCTTGTTTTTTGAATTACCATCAAGATTATGGAAACAAAAAGTTATTGATTTTGCAGCCATCTTTGTTTTCCATTTGAGTTTCCAATAATCATGCAAAAATTGTGTTTTTGAAAGCTGTATGATTATGTCCATTTATGTGATAATACTTTGCTTGGTGAAATGCTTCTGTTCCGGAACATTACACAGATGTTTGTTAAAAGACGTTTATTGATAAAATAACTTTATATTGTACTAAGCATTGTATCTTACCAAGGGAAATACGCATTTCTCATTAGCAGAGTTAATTTTTTAAAGAGGGAAAGAGGAAAATTTTATTTTTCTTTGACATAAACAAAGAAAGAAAATTATGTGCATTTTATTTACATTAACGATTGTAATAGGTCACACATGAAAACAGATTCCTTTTTTTCACAGCTGTATTTTTGCCTTGTATCATATTCAACTGTATTTGCATAATGCCTTCTTCAGCACTGTGGCACTGGTTATCTTCCATCCTGTCATAATCAGTGGTAAAGGTAGTTAAAATAGCATGACTTTTAGGCTATGTTATGAACGTTGCAGGTAGCTAATGCCACTATTTCAAGCCATTTCAAGACAACAATTACTCCTCAGTATAAATTGTTGGCCAGCTTGAATTATTCACATGAGGTGGAGGACAAGATGCATCAACATGAACTGGATATAGAACTGAGTAGCCCATGGTACAAGAGTGGAATACATGGCACGCTGGCTAAGTCATCACCTAGCCGACATGAGATTCAATTGTCAAGTTGGTGGGGAACACAAACTGATGTCCGCAGAGTGAATGTTAATGGTTTCTATTTGGGTGACAGTAATAAGTTGAAGGTGGATCATCAGCTGTATATAACACTGACTGGAGAGCTGAGGGGCAAGCTTGTTGCTGGCCTTATGTCATCCAGTAATTTTAAAAACCAGTGGATAAAGCTAGAGGTGTACAATAAAACCTACTTGGCAAATGTGACCTACATAAAGGACATGTAAGTATAAATTGCAGACTCTCTTTATTAGATTTAGCATATAATAATCATCCTGATATTGTTTTATATTACTGAGAAAATCCACAGGGCCATCAATCATAAGGGACTGATACTGATCCAGGAATTGGGAAATATCAGAGAAGGTAAGTGTAGAAACCATGTTGCTTGCATGTACAAGAAACAGAAGAATGGATAAGTACAAAAGCAGGATATTAGGAGAGAGATTTAAGTGGAAACACAACAAGAAAAGTTTCTGAAATTACAGATAGGATGGCGTGAAGATATGTTGTCAACAAAACAATATATTTGTAAGCATAAAATACAAAGATGTTGAATAAATTACATTGGCCAGACCAATGGATAGGTAGGGGACTCAAGTGTAGTATGGTGTGCAAAATGAAAGTAGAAAAATCCTTGATACATATGACTGAAACTTTTACTAGAGGATACAGAGTAATGGAGAGGACTTTGCTATAATTGGAATCATCCTGATGGAAACTTCAGTGCATGGAAATGTTATATTATTGCTAGCGCTTTTGCAAAATTTGGCTTTAAATGTTCAAGAATTTGGAATAATGCCTTATGTTCCTTTAATTGTGGAATTTTTTGTTGAATAATGCATGCAATTAATTGTGCTGTGAAGGTTCCATCTGTTTGCTATAAATGGACTTCTTTCTTACAGTGGAACAACTGATTCTATGAAACATTATCAAAATCAGATATCTCACCTGAAATACAATTTTATATCTGAGACAGTACATTTTTATTTCATATTATTGTACCAGTGTCCATTCGCTCTTTAGCTGTCTGCAGCAAGTTAATTACATGTGAATGAACTCTTTGTCATAAAAACCTCAAAATAAGGCTCACTGCTTCACAGGTCTGTAATTCGGTGAAGCCTTATTTGATTCGGAAATCAGGATTTATTTTTGAGGACTTTTTTTATGAAAATATGTGTGGTTGGGGCACATTTTGTAAATTCGTGCAGATGCTGCATGCACCAACCCCCCTCACTACAGCATCTGTTCAAAGAAGTTCTGGTTCCACAAGGAATACAACACATACACCAAAATTTTGATAATTTTGTACTACTGTGCACCTGAAAGTTAAAACTATTAAATAAAATTTACAAATGACTTTGAAGGTCACATTGTTGTAAAATATTTCAATCAAATGAAATATCAGACATGGCATACGTTTGTAGTGTGGGATGATGAATAAGGTATATCATTACATAGAACCATAATACAAAGGGGGACTTTGGTACACTTTTTGAAAAGCTGAGGGTACACTTCTTACCTTCTAGTTAGTAAAAATAAAATGCTCTTTACAATAAACCGCCACTCGATGATTAGATGTGGAGCAAAGTTTATATTTAGCAGCATGTTATTAATGGAAGAGGCCAGGTAGAGTAGTCAGTATAATGATGAGGCTATGGGCTGGAAGATCTGGGGTTTGATTCATGGCAGGGCCAAGGGATTTTTGTCTTCTGCAAAACGTACAGACCGCATCTGGGACCCACCCAGCATCCTTTTTAATGGGTACTCAGGATTATTTCCTCTGGGACAAATTGCTGGAGCATGACGTTGACTATCACCTCCATCTAGTGCTGAGGTAAGAATGAGTGGAGCTATACCTCTATTCCCCCTGTATATGTGGCTTGGACAGGAACAACTTTTACCTTTTATGATTAGTGGGACCTATACTGAAAAAACAAATCCTATTACATACCAATCCACTCCTGCCAAGGCGTAGATTGGTGTAGGCTTTGTGCAAACTGGTACAGTATAAAAGACAAGCATTGCTGTGTTAATTAACATCTGAGAATAAGAAAGTACAAATACATTTTTATACAATGAAGCTGTTATTATGACTAGAAAAAACCTATAAGCTCACAGGGTGGTAAAAATGATAACTGAAGAAAGTAAATTGTCCACGAAGTCCTGCTGCAATTCATAAATGTTTATTCTTGCTAATTACATCATTAGTAACACCATTTATTTTATTCTCAACAATAACATTTCTGTTTGTTATAGGTTCATATGTTTGGAATATTCCAATATGGAAACAAAATTCTACAATATTCCACATTTATTTCCTTACATGGGGGTGCTACCTCAAGGCCCTCACATCATGTGGTACACAGAACATGAGACTGATAAGGGGAATGAATGGTACTTCCATCTTGGGGCACTTTTGTCTGGGCCATTATACTCCTTCATAACTTATACCTGTCTCTGCCCCAGTCTGCACTTACATTAGAATGTAATCACATGGCCACAGGGTCTTGAGGTTAGAGTATTAGTACAAAATCTTTCTCAACAAAATGCATTTTACTATAGCACAATTACATGTTTTAATAAATATATCTTCACAAATAATTTTTACAAAATGTGATGAACACAATATTACTAGAGTTTCATATCCCTCTGGTGGCAGGAAACATGCTCTGGCTGCCATTGATCCCCATCTTTCCTCTTCCATAGTTCCACTGTGACCAAATTTGCAAAGATTTCTCCACTTGTGCAACAAGTTTTTCTTGATTGCACCTAAAGCATACAGTCTCTCCAGGTGCTGACTGAGGAACTAATAAAAGAAGGATGCTACCATTGATGTGGGAAGCTTTTCATATGCAGCTAAATAAAAATGCCTGAGGACATATGAAATGCATGAAAAGAAGCCTTTTGTAGAGATGACTGCAGTACTTGTTCTGGCCTAGAAAATTATACATGGTAGTGATATTTTACTGATTTAAAAGTTATTTTTGTTTTTCTTCTATGTAAACATTCTGCAAAAAATGGTAGTAGGCATTCCTTGATTTAATCTCCTTTTAATTCACTAATTCATGTAATTTGTCTTAGGAGCCGGAGTAGCATAATCGATATAGCGGCTAGGCTATGGGCTGGACGGCCTGGGGCTCGAATGCTGATAGAAGCAAGAGATTTTTCTCTTGTCCAAAATATCTAGATTGGCTCTGAGGCCTACACAGCTTCCTATTTAATGGGTACTGGGTTTCTTTCCGGGGTAAAGTGGCCGAAGCATGAAGTAGTCAACCACTCATCTCCATCTGGTGCCGACATTAAGAACTGGGGCTATACTTCTAGCCTCCCGCCCCTTGCCTATATGTCTTAAGGGAGTGGACAAAGAAAGCCTTATGTTTGTTCATGTCTCCTTTTCTCTCCTTTTTATCCTCATCTCTTATCATCTCAGGAGTCTCAATTGTACTTCTGCATCTGTGTAAGAACACATACCAATTGCCTGTGTTACTACTGGTACAGAATAAGTTTTATGTGTTAAGTTGCATGCTTGTGATAACTTTTTCTATGTGAAATTTTAAATGCCTGACATTTTTTTGTCAGTGTTATTGTATGTAGCCATGCAGCTGCAATATTAGCATGTGTTTCCAGCTTTCATTTCTTAGAAGGTACAGTGCAGTTTGCTGAGTCAACATATGGTGGAAGCTTGGTTCTCCTGAATACTTCAATTGAAAAGGGGTTGGCTGTTGACCTGAAACTACGAAAACGACTCACCTTGGCAGCAAAGGTAAAATAACTGGCATTAGTTTGTTGCTGATTAATCATTTGAAGTTCTGTGACATATTTGTGTGTTTGAATTGCCGTTATTGTTTGTTTGGCAAATGACTGTATTTGTAAGAAAGTATGTAACAGTTCTATTTACATTTAACCAGAATCAGAATACATTTTAGTTTTTAAACTAAACTGCCCATCAGTTTAATGCTATTAATATTTACATTAGTATCATTACTACTAAACAGAGATGGTGAGACACAACGCCTACATGTTATGATTTTGGTGTTGCAGTGAACTTTTAATTTGTATGTGTGACATGTACTAACAACCACTTTACTTGAATATTTTGGAGTATGCTGTATTTTCATTACACAAATTATACTGTGATTTTTTTCTTTATAACAAACTAACCTTGAGTAAGCAAGCAAGTAAATAAGTAATGAACTAATATGATGAAGAAAAATTCTGCTTGATAAGGCAACATTAATGCTGGTGGACCAACATTGCTGTCTGTCTGCAGCACCTTATTCCATTATATTCACAAAAACTCACATATCTGTAGGCCATCTTCTCCATCTGCAACCTGAGTGTGTCCACTCCATGGTGACAGTGGACCCACATAACAGAATTTCTCACACTAACACTTTTCTAAAAACATTAGTGGGGTTCAATAGTATAATTAATTTAATATCGTCCATTTTACATCCAACTATATTATATACATAATATTTAACACCAACTTGTTACATAATGCTTTTATTTGTTAATTATTGCTCTGACATAATTCAGCCTTTGCTGTTGGCCATCTTGAGGGAGCTCATTAGTTTTTTCAACATATGCAGCTTATGTGTTCACTTGTGTAGCATAAGTTTTATATGCATGACTAAAAATATAATTAATATTAAATATTAAAATCCTTAAAAATCAGTTAAATGAAATATAAAATTATGACTTATTTTAATTGTATATTTTTGCAATTCTTCTGTGTCCAAACATCTGTGTAACCTTTCTTCAAGTGGAATAGGTCCCATTTTCAGGGATCTCATGTTCAAGTTGGTGTTAAATATTACGTATATAATATAGTTGCATGGAAACTGCAAAGTATTCAATTTGCAACTGCCCAACAGGCACAAATTTCCTACAACTTAAAGAACATCAAAAAGAAGTTATTAAAGACTAATGATGTCATTTGGTTCAACAAACTATGCAAAAACCATCAACTAACAACTTAAATAACATAAAAATCAAAGTAAATGGCAGTAACAAACAAAGTTGTAATATTAGGAAGTTAGCCATCAAGTAGTGATTAAACCAGTAACTCAATTTTTTTGTTTTGTTTTACATGCAAAAACAAAATTAAATGAGAAATTAAATAGAACACACTTTGAATGTACAGAACTTTGGAATACATTATATAACTGTATCCAAACATCTATCGAATATAAACTACAATCTATGAATGAAGCTTGGTATGATAGATTAAACAAAAAAACTCGAGTACAACATATTCAGTCACAGCTTGAACACAAAGTACCTGACCCTGGGGCATATTTCACTTGAAGAAAGACTACACAGATTTAACATTATACATTTGCCATGCAACTATATTACACTCACAATGAATCAATACCAACTTTTTGCACTGTATTATTTATTTGTTGGTTAGTTCTCCAACATATTTCGGCCTGACTTAGTGGGCCATCTTCAGTGAGACTTCTATAAAGTGTGCAGTGTTTGTTTTAATTTAACTATTACAAGTTTTCACATATGATTAAAATCGGTGTTGTAGTAGACTGTGGTCAAAATTAGATTTCTGGACACAACTTAGGCTACAAATCGTGTGATGATGAGAATTGTATAATACTGTACTATACATTGTACTTATTGTAACTATATTCTATTTTAACCATAATGTACTTACTTACTTACTTACACCCTTGGTGCAGAGTCCTTCTTGAGAAGCTAACTGGTTTGCAGCTAGTCAAGAAATTCCCCACATTTCACAGAACCCGAAGGTTCATTAATGCACTCACAAGCGTCCGCCACATGTCCCTATGCTGGGCCAGCCCAATCCAGTCCATATACCCACATCCCACCTCCTGAAGATCCATCCTAATATTGTCCACCCATCTATGTCGAAGTCTCCCCAGTGGTCTCTTTCCCTCCAGTTTCCCCACCAAGATTCTCCTCACCCATACATGCCACATGCCCAGCCCATCTCATTCTTCAAGAATTTATCACCTGCACAATATTGGGTAAGGAGTGCAGATCATTTAGCTCATCGTTACGCAATGTCCTCCATTCCCCTGTTACCTCTTCCCTCCTCGGTCCAAACATTCTCCTCAACACCATATTCTCAGACACCCTCAGCTTCCTTCCCTCTCTCAAAGTCAGCGACCAAGATTCACACCCATACAAAACAAGAGGCAAAATTATAGTTCCATATATCTTAATCTTAAATTTTTGGATGGCAACCTAGAAGACAAAAGATTCTGCACCGAATGATAGCAAGCATTTCCTGACCTCAATTTGCTCTTAATTTCTTCTGTAATAGAATTTTGATTTGTTAAAGTTGTTCCCAAATATTTAAACTCTTCCACCCTCTCGAAGGTATTACTTTCAATCCTCACACTGTGATTTCGTCCTGCATTCTGATCTCAAGACATGACCATGTACTGTACTTAGTATTATCAGCACTTACTTCCAGTCCAATCTCCCTAGTAGCAGCTACTAAAACTTCTGCATTTTCCTTTAGAGTATGTATACTTCCTCCCAGTATATTAACATCATCGGCATAAGCCAGAAGCTGATGTGTACCATTTAGTTTCAAGACATCCTGGTTTACCTGAACCCTCCTAATGGCGTACTCTAAACC
>Ga0123357_10003674_pt1 | contig 17708 bp, 12 predicted proteins | sample TergutEmb28metaG_FD_89873 | JGI IMG/M metagenome (GOLD analysis project Ga0123357, IMG submission 89873) | Embiratermes neotenicus P4 segment gut microbial communities from Petit-Saut dam, French Guiana - Emb289 P4 | ecosystem: Host-associated > Arthropoda: Insects > Digestive system > Gut ... | reverse complement strand
GGAAAAAAAAAAAAAAAAAAAAAAAAAATGCGATTTGCATGCTGGGCAACTAAGGCAAAAATGCATACACACACATTCATGTTTACTACTTTCTGTTCTTCTACGGCACCAATTTTACGCGGACGCGCCTCTGTGTTACGTTATACCTACATTGCCTGTCGTGTTCAGATTGTTCCCATTGCGAGGGTTATTACTATACGAGGGGGTGCAGATAAGTCCTTAGCCCGACCTACTTCTCGATGTCGTAGGACGGAATCGATAGTGTCGTTGGAAAGATGGGTCTCTTCATGTGACGAATTGCAAGTATTTTCTTGTTACAGAGGCTGAAAGGAAGCATGTCAGGCGACGTGCGCGATTTCAACAACATGGAAACGCGAGCTGTCATCAAGTATTTTTTTTTCTCCCCTGCAAAGCAAGGCGCCGAGGAAATTCACGCCATTTTGATAGAAACATTAGGGGAACATGCACCATCGTATGCCACCGCCAAAAACTGGTTGGCCCAGTTTGAACGTGGTGATTTTTTCACCTGTGACGCGCCTCGTCCTGGGCGACCCAAAACAGTGACCACCCCGGAGATTACTAATCAAATTCACGAGCTAATCTTGGAAGACCACCAGATTTCGGCTAAATCAATAGCTGAGCAACTGGGTATCTCACGTGAGCGAGTTGGGTCCGTCATTCATGAAGATCTTGACATGCGGAAGTTCTCCGCTAAGTGGGTCCCGAAATGCCTGAACGCGGATCAAAAACGTCAACGGTGCCAGTCGTCAGAGCAACTTTTGGAATTTTTTCGGCGCGATCCAAATGATTTCCTGTCGCGATTGGTGACCATAGACGAAACCTGGTTATATCATTATGGCCCGGAGACAAAGCAACAATCACTGGAGTGGCGGCATAGCGGCTCACCCCGTCCCAAAAAATTCCGAGTGCAAAAATCCGCTGGAAAGTTCTCGCCTCGATTTTTTGGGATCAAGACGGCATCCTCCTCATTGATTATCTTCCAAAGAGCCAAACTATCAACGCGGAGAATTACTCATCTCTGCTGGTGCAATTGAAGGACATTTTGAAGGAAAAACGCCCACGCCGCGGAAAGGTCACCAAGGGGGTCTTGTTCTTGCACGACAATTCCCCGGCTCACCGGGCACTTGCAACCCACAAGAAACTGGCGTACCTGGGCTTCCAATGTCTTGATCACCCACCCTATTCTCCGGATCTGGCTCCGTCGGACTACCACCTATTCTCTGGACTGAAAAAAACAATTGAAAGTTCGCCATTTTTCGTCCGACGCGGAGGTAATTGCTGCTGCGGAGACCTGGTTGGCCGGACAACCTTCTTAATCGGGGGGGGGGGGGTGACTTGCAAAAGTTAGAACAACGGGCTAAGAAGTGTATTGAGCTTCGTGGGGAGTATGTTGAATAAATCTCGAGGTTGGTCGTTGTAGCTTGTTTCCTTCCTGATCGGGCTAAGGACTTACCAGCACCCCCTCGTAGAGCCCCACAAATAAGGGTTACAGGGGTTCAGATTTGAAGAGGCTATAAACTCCTACTTCCTATTCTATCACCAAAAACACTCTGAAACAATCCATAGACTTGTAATCAGATGTGCCAATATGCACAACCGATTGCTGTGAATTTACTTCCTGTCTCAAAAACATCGGCCCAATAGCCTATTCCTAGTTGCACTAGTAACACATCGACACACCTTTATTAACTTCATGTAAGGTATCTTCGTGTGGATTAATGGGGTGGGGGTTCTGCAGATCGGTGCCTATTCAGTGTGCTCAGTCGGTTGAAAACAAGTTTCGCTGCTAAACAGAAGGGCCGTGGTGTCTTTCTCTGTCACAAAATTGATGACTTTCAACGACTGTACAGATATAATATCTCTGCGATGGCGCGGCATTAGCCAGCTCGCCGATTCAGCCAAGTTCTGTGCGATCAGCTGACCGACAGGAAGTGATAAACAACATTTGCCAGATAAAGTAAGGGACTTGAAGTAACCAGAAAGATCCCTGCCAAACAGTGCAGTAGAGTGCTGAGCAGACGAAATAACGTGCCTCGAACACAAACCTACGCAGGCGGACACAGGTCTGTTCTGTTACACTAATTGTTTGTGGTGGCCCAATTAAAACTAGTACTTCATGAGCCCTGTGACAAGAATTCAGCACCAGTGCCGAACTGGTCATTGAAGAGTACCCAGAGCGTGACAGGAAATGATGCAGTGGTCCACTGGAAGTGGCAGCTTATAAATCCTTAAGGCCCTTTGGAAAAGGAAGATGATGGGTCTGGTCCACCTATACAGGTGGGTCAGAGGCCCACTAACACGACTTGTCCATTATATATGTGTGTGTAATCCGCTATTATAAAAGTAAAGCTGCCCCTATACACGCTATGAAGGGATATGGTGGGAGTAGAGGTATAGATCCACCCCTTCTTAACCTCGGCACTAGTTGACTGTCAGGCTCACGCCGGGGCCGCTTCACCAACAGGTAAAGGACGCTGTCCCTGTATTATTATTATTATTATTATTATTATTATAATATCTGCGCAGTTTGTGCAGTAGGAGTATACTTATTATCATTACAGTCTGAATGATTTTCTTGCGGTGGAAAGAAATGATGTATGTAGGCTAACAGAAAAAAAAAATTACTTGCCCAAAATATTAGTTCGCGATATATATATATATATCCGACAGTCTGTCGTCACGTTCTGCATTTCACGAAAAAATATATATATATATATATATATATATATAAGTATATATGTTATATAGACCTCAGCCTTAACAAATCAAAATTCTATTCAGGAAGAAATTAAGAGCAGATTGAAGTTAGGGAATGCTTTCTATTATTACATGCAGATATTTTTGACTTCCAGTTTGCTATCCAAATTTTAAAGATTAAGATATACAGAACTACAATTTTGCCTGCTGTTTTGTATGGGTGTGAAACTTAGTCGCTGATATTGAGGGAGGACCGTAGGCTGAGGGTGTTTAAGAATAGGGTGCTGAGGAGAATATTTGGACCTAAGAGGGGCGAGGTAACAGGGCAATGGAGAAAATTAAGTAATGAGGAGCTTAACCTTTTGGCGCCAGAATTATTTTTTAAATTTTAGCACACACTGTATATAAAATGTGAAAAAAAAAACAGGAACCAAATACGTTAGAATTATGAAACAAACTGCATTTTGAAGAGAAAAAAACGGAGAGTATATATCATGTTTAAAATATTCAGTATCTATATTTGTTGAATAGGTACATAAAATGCAACGTTTAGAGGTTAGCGGTGCGGTACGACCACTATAGGGGTCGTTAGACGTCAAAGGGTTAATGATCTGTACTCACCCAGTATTGTTCAGGTGATCAAATCGAGGAGATGGGCGGGGCATGTAGCACGTGTGGGGGAGAATAAAGGGGTATACAGGATACTGGTGGGGAAACCTGAGGGAAAGAGATCACTTGGAAGACCCAGGCGTAAATGGTAGGATAATATTAAGATGGATCTTCAGGAAGTGGGATGCGCGGACATGGACTGGATCGATGTGGCTCAGGATATGGACGGTGATGGGCACTTGTGAATGCGGTAATGAACCTTCGGGTTCCATAAAATGCGGGGAATTTCTTGGCTAGCTGAGAACCTGTTAGCATCTCAAGAAGGACTCTGCTCCACGGAGTAAGTAAGTAATGTCCTATAGGCATATCCTATAGATCAAACACACAGAACAAGCAAAATGAATGATTCTTGTCTCCTTGGCTGTTACACTTTGTCGATTCCCACGTCTCGAATTAAGACACGGTCTTAATTTTCAAGGGTTGAGTAGCTCTGGGAGTTGCGAACCATTGAAGGTGAATAAGGCACCATATTCCTCCAAAACGTCGGGTCTGTTAACCCTGCTTCATAATTTAACACCATAAAAGACCAGAATCCTCAATATCAACGCTGTGGAGACCTCAAAACTCGCACTGCTAAATGAAGTTTCTAAAATTAGTTATTTTCTTGCCTGAACTATTACCTAGCTGTAGCCATATTTTAAGATTTCCTTTCCTCAGACAGAGAAAGAAACGGTTACGTTTAAGGGAAGGTGATGGAAACCCACAGTGCAGTCCCTCGACGAACTGCCAAAAATCTTGCTCGTAGCTGAGACCTGACTTCGCGACAAGGCCCATCGAATTCAACGTACTAGTGTGTTACAGAACATCTGCATACTCCTAGAGAATTGCCGGTACATTGCTTAATAAGCAGGTATGGAATAAATCGAACTTCTAAACAGAAAGTGTGAGTTCATAGAGAATGAGACAACTGCTTCTATAAATATTACCAATGCACCCACCAATCCACTTTCTTAATACCTCACGAAGTAGTTTAAGTGCCTTTAACAATAAATATACAATCTACGAATTTGTTGATCGTAAACGCTTTAGAGTTTACCTTACTTCAGTCGATAACAACGAATTTGATGGTTTAAATTCTTCATCCAACGAACAGGACAAAAGTGAGAAACATGTTACATCTACTAAAATGACATTACATTTTCTGTAAACAGATGCACGAAACAGCTAAACTAAATAGTGATTCGGACTACTAATGTGAGGGTACATGCCGTGGATTCCTTTCGTTCATGGTGAAGTGTAGTCGCGTAATCTTGTTAATTAATGCGTTTCCACACAGAAACGAGAAATTTCTTGACTATCTGAGCGGCGATTTCTTGCTCGAGGAGGAACATGTTGCATAGAATTCGTTCCCTCCTGACCATACATTTATGCCTGTTCGTCAAGATCATGCATATATCGTTTCTTTAAGAAAAAATATGAACATAACCCTGTGTTGCGCTAACGAATGGGCGAGAAAGAGATGTCGCCTTATAGCTGCTGCCCTCAGGCGGAAGTTCTGGGTATTTTAAGGTTACTCTGTCTCCCTTGTTTTCCTCCCTTCAGTCTCCACATTTCCCCCACGTCTTTCTTTTCTCGCGCACACTTCGTCGTGTCCAACGGTCCCTTCCTTCTTTTGTACACTTCTCCCCGTTCGAGCTTTCTTATCCCCCATATCTCTACTCTCAATAGTATTGCCAATCCATTTTCGTTTACGTAACGCCGTAATCACTGTTCATGACGATAACTTTGTATCTGTTTCTAACTCTGTCATCGTTTGTAGTCAGTATTCATGATTTTCCCCATTTAACTTACTCGTGTGTTTCATTCTACTTCGGCAGTGTGTATGTGTGTCACCCAGCAACAAGCAGTTCTAATGAAGGCGGACGAAGGAGTGAACTGAACCCGTAGGTGAAACACAGGCGGCCAATAAGCAAGCTTGAGGGGCCGGACCAATGGGTGAGAGAGAGATAGGCGGGAAGGCGGACAGGCGAGCTCATCAAGCGGGCGGTGAGTTGAGGTAACAAACACGAAATGTCTGGTTGGTGGTAGTGTGGAAAAGGTTATGTGTTCGGTTTGCCATCGTAATGATAGTGTAAGTAGTAACTTCGCTTTTCTTTGGCAACACGGATGTGAAGTTTGGAACAAGAGGTTATTTTTTTTTGTGTCGTGGCCTTTTAGTAACACTACACTCTTCTAACTCGTCCGTTGTTCGCTGTATAAGTCAGGTAATTTATTTAATTGCTGCAGATTGTCATAAAGTGGTGGTTTGTGTGTTTTGGTGCTTTAGCAGATACAGTACATAAAGGAATAATACGACAAAACTGTCACTGCTACTTTGTGTTACTTTCATATTGAGAAGAGGAAGTGCATGCGTACTGTAACAGAATAACGGCGATTTATATAAGCATACAAGTTATTTTTACTTACTGTCATTTTGGGACAAGTTTCTGATTTTATACTCGCCGTTCGCAAAGGGGTGCTATCAAGGAAGAAAGTGAGGAGAAATTTCCAGTTTATAAACTTCTGTTGTGTCAGTGAAGATCTCAAAAGTAACCATCGGTGGTTTATGGCAATTGATGTGTGGTGATACTTGATGGGTTATTGTGGCGAAGAGGAACCAAAAGGAACGTCAGCATTATCATCCCTGTCATCATGGCATCATCCACAGCTGCTGATATTCCAACAACGAGGGGCAGAAGAAAGCAGGCGAAACCCCAACGAAAAAACGGTAGGATGAAAGCAACCAAAAATTTTATCTTATTCCGTACTTTGGTTTGTGCATGTGTTGGAATAACGACTGTGTTAGAAAGTGTGTCAAAAGTGTTTTCCTCACAAAGATATTGTTTTATTTAATCGTAGGTCCGTTACAGTACTTCTACTGTGTTATAATGCCGTAACGTTACTCCTTTTCAACATTGGCTTAAAAATACAATTCGTGTAGTTCGTTAGGTGCGTCATTCTTAATGTCTATAAATTCATGAAATATATTTGTTTCCAGATCTGGATGGCATGTGTATTTTCCTATGGAGGCGGCCATCTTTGTTTGAAGAGGGGGTAAGGGGGTGTGTCGTATAATTATATATATGTATATACATATACGTAGCTGTTCTCGATCTTAGGACCCTGTATTGATTAGGGATTATTTACACGTGTCGTAATATGTTTATCACCTGTACAGATATTAAGCTTCTAAATTTAAATTTCTTCGGTGTAAGCTCCCGTTTTCATGTCGGTGTGGTGAGTAGGGCTCGGGTGATATGAAACTTCATTTCTCGGGGCCTGACTCCGACAGCTCTCCCAGCGATTCCCCGTCCTTCGCCCGTCAACGTTTTAGAAGGTTTGGCGGTGAATATTGACAGTTTTGAAAACTTTTTTTTTTCAGTTATTGTACCACATAAAACTTTAACATTTACACCGCGTTATGTCGTATTGTTTTCAACGCAGTGGTGGATCAGTGCAGTCTGCATTGCATTCAGATCCAGTAATTAAACTCTGCAATTAATCACCGGTTGAAACTAACCGACTTTATTGCACTGGCTTACACGAAATCGCTGATTTTTTCACGCACTAAAAACGAACAGTTCCAGCAGGAAAGAAGAATTTCGGTTGCGATAGGAATTGTATTATGAAGTTCATAAATAACACCCCTGGTCTGTGAATGAACTGAATCTTTAACGCCTCGTAGGGCTCTTAATCATTTTCTCGTCGACGAATGACGTTTGCTGTGCGTAGAATCTGACATATGATTGAACGATTGTTACAAATTTTTGTATTCTAGTTGCGAAACATGAATTCAGTAATGGATTCTTACATTTCTTATTCATTAATTGGCAGTATGAAATTTTGTCAACTCTTGTAGGCCTAAGAGTTTGAGTTACTGTGAACTCTAGTTAAATGACATACATGCGGTATAAAACTGTACATTTCTGTGATCGCTGATAAAAGGAATGTGTCCCTGAAATCTTTGTGGAGCTATTATGTTCAGAGATGCCGTAAGTGTTACTGCAATTTGTCATGAATGTGGGGTTACATAATTTCCATTAAAAACCAAGTACATTTTTAGTCACATTGATCACTCTTTGAATTCTTCATATTTGTATGTGGTTACACACTTCCATTTGCTGTTTTTTTAAGTATACTTAACTAATCGTCATGATTTGATATCTGTGTTTATTTGTGCATGGAATACTATTTCCCTGTTTTTGCAAATGAAGGCAATATGTTGCAAATGTTCTGAATCACTGCAGATTTACCTCTCCTCCACAAAAAGAAATGTGGACTTAAAAAGATGTAAAAAGTAGCATTATATGTATTGTGTTTATCAGTAACTGATAAAACACACCATGTCAGGTATAATATACCTATTAGTCTATATTATAATCCTCCAGTGTGTTTTGGTTTTTAAAGAACCATCTTCTGGGAGTTTTCAAAAAGGAAAGTTGCCCAATCATTTTTAAATGTGAGGAAGTAGTATACAGTTAGAGCTAAAACGCAGTGCTCTGCAGTACAGTGCAGTGTGTTAGCTCAAAGTGTATACTTCTTCCTCACATTTTACAGAATTGGACTACATGCTTTTTCTTTTGCGGCTGTTGAGCTTACAATTAATAATCGAAGCAGTACACGTTGTCTCACAAAGCGTTTTAAAATGTACATTTATGTATATACTTGTAACTGTAACAGTTTTAACGTTCTGTTACTACTCCTGCAGTAACTGGACAGTCTGTGTAAACATAGTATAACAACCCAATTTAACCAAGATTACATGGGGTCTGTATACAATTTCTTAAATATAGAACCTGGCTAATATGGATTGGATATTGTAACAGCATGCTTTTGAGGTAAACAACATGGACGTTATCAGCATCTTTGAACGCAAGTTTATATCCTGTGTTTTACCGCTCCCCATTGTGTTGTGATCTTCATGATGACTGTTCTTTAAGACGCGAAACACGTTCGAGTAAATATAGTATAGACTAATAGGTATATTGTACCTGATATGGTGTATTGTGTTGGTTAATTGTAAACATTTGAAATATAACCTACAGAATATGCATCGTTACAAGATAAACTGTCTTGTTACACTTACCGGTATAGTATTCCTCAGTTACTAACATTCGAAATGGTAATATTTATGTAACCAAGGCAGCATTTGAAAGTGAATGCAACAGTCTCATCATAAAGCATGAGTTCTTTCATACCTTCCTTTTATTGTATGTTTTGTAAATAGAATGCTAGCCATGTTATAGCACAAGCGCAGAAGCTGAAGTCATGCTTCCGGGCATACATTAACAACACAGAAAATGAAATCTGCTAGGGTTAGGCCTTCATGTTTTATATTGATAACTCACGTGATCGTTGTCAGAATACATACAAAACACAAATTGCACACTAGGCATCGTGCTTTGTGTGTGTGTGTGTGTGTGCAGACGGAGGTTATATATTGGGTTTGTGTGTATACCAATTGAGATTAGGATTTGATTGTTTCATTATAAATAACGGTTAGGCTTTGGGCGTGTGTCGTTATGGACGGTTAGCCGTCGGTTTTGTGTGCGTATGTTGGCAGCCGGACGTCATTCTGTGTTATCGCTTGTTGTCGATGTTGGCAACGCTGTTTTAACGTAGTTGCTGTTGCGTGTGACTCATGTAGGCACAAACGAAAGTGCGTTCAAACGTTTTGCCTGTTTTCATTTTATGACGCTGCGGTAAGGGAGGGCGCCATAGTTGAACAAATGTAGGCCTGCTAGGGTTTACAAGCATGCTCGCTGCTTCATGATTTGGAAGCACCGTATTAGCATACTGGCTCGTAAATGATGCTACTGTTGCATAGTGTTTCAAGATACGATGAACAAAGAACTGCGGACGTTGCGGTAGGGAAGTTCAATATAGGTACATTAGTTTCACGCAGGCCGCCAATTCCTTGGATAATGAAAAATTGGAGGCAGCGATGGGCTTGGTGGGGAGCTAGGGCAGTAGTGTCAAGGATACATACAAAGGTTTGATTGAGATTACTCTTGGGCCAATGAATGAAACTTGTTTTGAATCTCATGCAATGGCGGGTATTAATAGCGTTGAACATGCATGTTCTGCATGTGGAATGTTGGGTACTTTGATTTTGTTATTTGCCTGTAATAGTGTTGCCTTCAGCACGATTTCCCAGCCAGTTGGAGTCCTGTAGAACTCAACTGCCATACAGATTTTCTATAAATGAAAATGCCATCAATAATTCCGGTATAGTGACACTTAGCGCTTTGGAGCATGTAGAAAATACGTGCGGATGGAAACTAGGCAAACCTGGTGCTAGGGTGGAGAAATCTCCTAGAACAAAGATGACTAGGCGTACACGGTATACCACGTTACGAACTGCAACAAAACTGCTTCATTTACACCCAAATAAGACAACAGTGGTTCACAAATTACGAAACAGATCGCGAAGCAAGAGCGAATTTTATCAACTCGTCACTTCTTGCAATGAGTGACGAAGAAATAAACCCCACACTCCAGTGGCGTAGCAAGGATTTTGGAGCTACTGTACAGAGCTTCTCGATGGGTTTTTCGTATCCGTGACGAACATGGTCAGAGTTTATAAATTTGTCACAAATAGGCGTGGTTTTCAAATATAACTATTTATATAAATCTGTTAAATATTACTTTTAAATAATTCTTTAAGAATTCACCACTGGCCACCGATAGCAGAAGCATAGTAATGACATGTGAACATTATATATCTTGGAAAATTCACTTTGCAAACAACCGTACTTTATAACTAGTAATTCTGAAAGTGGCTTTATCGACATTTTGTGGGTTGTCTTTTCTTAACACGGAAGGTGCATGAACAAACTGACTAGAAAATGAGGAGACATACCGGATGTATCTTGAGGGGGGAGGTGGATTTGCACATAAGTTTAAAGTGTATGCTTTTGCCTCCCCTTGAGGGGGGTCTAAGAAATCCGAAGTAGTTGTTAACTTTTAAATATTCCATACCCGTGCATTAAATTGCAATATATAGAGAACCAATGAACGCGATTATGTAAAATATATTTTATTACATATTGATAATCACCAACATGTTTCGTTCGTACTCACGACCATCATGAGGGTGTCTTGAAGAATACTACTAAAACATACAATAAACTGTTAATCTGTAGAGATGAAACCAATTTGCGTAATGGTTAATATCTTAGGTTTATCTATTGATAAAACAGTTAAAATTCAAATAGTGTTAAAACAGGATGTGTTTGTGTTGTTGAGTGCAGTTTATATGCACCCTGTTAAATGGGTATAGGTGCCTTTTTAAGGCACTGCACGTGTTGAACACTTGCGCTTGACTTGCGTAGCGCCGTGGAATGAAAGTCCCGTGTTATAAACATGAACGTAGAAATTTTGAACTGTCACGTAAAGTTGTTAATTAAAAGGCTTACTCACAATTAGATTCCATATAGAAATTGAGTCAGTTTATCCCCATATTTGCTGATGATCTTAAGCGGTTGTAGGTGACAAAAATACGTCAAGCATATGGCAGAAGTAGGGCCTTGGATGACAAGGGACTGTTTGTACGTTTCTCAACTACTGATTAAGGAGAAAGAGTGGAAATAAGAGCAAATTTTCGTGGAACTAATTCCAGTGTTCATGGGTAGCTGGTATTCACTGTGCTGCTCAAAAAATTGCCTACAGTGGATTGAACTTGACGGCTTGTTGCCTTGTCACAGGAGACCACAGCCACATGAATGTAGTCCACATACGAGCTTGCGCTTAGTCCTGTGCGACCCATTTTACTAGTGTGGAGGGCTCCTTCCCGCCAGGTTTTCCGACCTAAATTTTGTAGGCATTTTTCATCTCTCTCCACCTGTTACATTTCCAGCTAATTTCATCGTCCTTTATTTCAGCGCCCTAATGATTATGTGTTCTGTATTTCAGTGGCCACTTCACTATTCGCAGTGTTTTCCAAGCTGCTCTATCAGAATGGGAAAATGGCTTTGTGTTAGCAATAAATAAATGTCATGGCCACTGAGTATTACAGAAGTGTCAAGGACGCATTTGAAAGATGTGTATTCTGCTTTGAGTTCCATTTAACAGTGATTCTGACCAGCTGAACTATCATTTATACAAGGAAGACACGGGTTCTACATTAGACAAGCCCTACATACAGTTAGTATATGAACCTGTTTATAAAGGGGAACCGGGTTAGTGTATAGGCTACAAGCGGGAGGTTTAGCGGATCGATTCCTAGCAGAGACAACATTTGTCTTTTTACCAAAGCGTCTAGACCGGCTTTGAGGCCCACCCAGTGCCCTGTCCATTGGGTACCAGAGCTCTCAACCTTGGGGTAGAGCGGTAAGACATGAAGCTGACCACAAACCCCAGTCTAGTGCCGAGGTTAAGGAGTGGAGCTATGCCTCCATGGCGTGCACGGGGCATTATTCTTGTGTTTAAATGGGACAGGTGAAAGTGAAAGATTCTGAACTGATTGGTAGCAAGCATTACTCAAATTTGATCTTCCTGTCATTCCATTATAATTGTAGTTTTGATCCATGAAACTTGTTAGGCTTTGTGAAATGTGTGTAGGCCTGAATTATACCCGTTATGTAGTCTGTAATATTTCTTTGGCCGGTCCCGGTGGCCGCGCGATCTAAGTAGGTCTTCGGCCGCTCGCTTGCTGGGATTCAGGTTCGAATTCCGCCTCGGGCATGCATGCCTGTTGTTTGTGATTGTTTTCAGGTAGAGGTTTCTGCGACGGGCCGATCACTCGACAAGAGGAGTCCTACCGAATGTGTTGTGTCTTCTGAATGTGATCTCGCAACCTCAACATTGAGGAGGCCTAGGCCCACTAGGGCTGTCGAGCCATGGAGGGGAGGGGGGAGGAGAAGTCTCTGACATGTTCAATATTCAGAATAGCCTGAAACGAAAGGATTCATTATTATCACTGCTTTTAAAATTTGCCTAGTGATATGACAGAATGATTGTCCAAGAACACACAGAAGGTTTGAAACTGTTGGGGACACACCAGCATGTGATCAGCGCTGATAATGTTCACATTGGGCGAAGATATACTTTGAAGAGAAGTTGTAGTCATTAGCAAAGACGATGATCCAGACGTGAGTGCTGAGAAAGCCAAGTAAAAGTTTGTATGTGGGCAACAGAATGCAGAGACACCACAACATAACGATAGCTTTGAAAATGGTGGGAAAGTTGTCTGGGAACGACACTAACGCAACAAATTAGTATTCTCGCAGAAGTTAAGAGGGCATTAGATCCTGGAAATGATTACTGCAATTCATTTCAGTATCTTTTGCTTTCCTGTCTGCTGTCTGGAAAATCAAAATAAACAAAACGATAGCCCTGCCTGTTCCTTTGTATGGGTGTGAAACGCCGTCTCGCACATTAATGGAAGAACGTAGGCTGCGTGTTGTGTACAATAATAGTACCAGCAAAATGCACCCAAGGAGGCTGTATTAAAACAATCATATACACAACAACCTTCTACATATTTCGGCCAATCATTTTGCCATATTCAGGGAGGTACGTAAAACGTAAAGTATGAATACGTAATTGACTGAAAAAGATAGAAGGGTATTGTACGTATAACTATTTTTAATATATTTTGTGTTTTTGTTGGTACTGTTATGGTGTATAATCGACTAATACACGGATCATGGATCATGTGAAGTTGATAGGTTGAGGGCGTTTGGGAATAGGGTGCTGAGGAGAATCTTTGGATATAAAAGGGAGGAAGTGACAGGAGGCTGGAGAATCTTGCATAATGAGGGGCTTCACGACTTTTCCGTATAGTAAAATATTAATAGGGTGATAAAATCTAGGAGTGTGCGATGGGCTGGATCTGTGGCACGCACAGGGAAGAAGAGAAGTGGAAACGGAATTTCGGCGGGGAAACCCGCGGAAAGAGGTCACTTAGAAACCTTGGCGCAGGTGGAAAAATAATATTAACGCCGATCTTAGAAAGGTGCTGGAGGGTTTCGAATGGATACATCTGGCTCAGAATATGGATCAGTGTTGTGGTCGTGTGAACGTGATTGTGACCTTCGGGAGTACATAAAATGCTGGAATATCGTGACTTACTGAATCAGTATTAGTTTATGGAGAACGATTCTGCACCACAGAGTTAATCACGAGCTGTAATTTTGATTTTTTTGTACGTCCCAAAATGTGCTTATTTGAACTTCGCCACAATCTCGAAGGGTTTTTTTTTTTAAAAAAAAAACTACTTTTGTCCTGCAGTCGGGTAACGAGACCTGACTATATCTTATTTCTAATTTCATTAGTAAAGGCTTAGGCCAGAATTTCCTTTTAGTAATTTCAGCCCCTTGGTATTTGGTAGACCTTCATGCTGGCGTATGTTACAGCAAGGTTGTGAGGCAGTAGTGATAGAACATATATTTTTTCAGAGTATCCTGAATAAGAAATGCGCGAGTCGCTTCATTATCGTTCAAGGTTGAATTACGTAGCATATAATTTTAGGACTGATTAAACCTAAACATTGTAAGCAATAAGTAAGAGCCGTTAAGTCTATGTTTAAACATTGTATGTTGCGTTTCTGAGTAGCGCACTTTGAATTTCCGTGTCCTCCAAGCACCCTAGGTAATTAGGCCTGAAATAAGAGTTAGGCTAACTATAGGGTCATTATTTTATCTGACCAGTATCGTTTGACTCTTCGCGCCGCTCTTCCAAGGCGCACGTGGGTGGACCACTACGGCTTCGGCAAGCAAGCCGAGAGGAAGGACATTAACTACGTTATTTAGGGGGTTTCAAAATGTATCCAACCAGTCGTGTCGCCGCTGCTTAAATTTTCAAGGGGAGACACGTTCGTAGTAAAAATAGCCCCCGTTGCTATGACATTGTTATGATACAGTTCAGCCGCAGTTCTGTGTGTAAGGTACTGCTGTATTGTGTCCAAAACAGAAAATATGATCAAGTGGCTGCCTTACCGATGTTCCGCAGACAGCCAACATATGTGACACTGTTAAGTTACGAACACAGTGGCGTTCAGTCTGATGAGACAGTAGCCACCTACGTGGCATACCATGTTGCCAAACGCCATTTTCTTGTCATAACTGGAGAGGAAGCAACATGCATTTATCAGGACGGAAACTGTCTACTGTTGGCAAGTTATCGACAAATTCTGCGTGGGATTGCATGAAGGGCTTTACATAGATACTTTGATCAACATGAAATGTCTTTTATTATTGATATGACGTTATGCTGTAGAAAGACACGGATTGTATTATCTGTACAACGCAGGTAGGCCTGATGTGGGCAATATTATGCTTTCTGGCGACCGTAATAGGAGCTTCACATTTTTTATGTCAGGTTCAATGGGTCCTATGGCAGATGTGCGTATTCTGTTTGCTTTGAAATCGTTTTAAAACGACCGAGGACGGGTGAGGTGGGGGGGGGGGGTGGTGGTGGGGTAACGTGGCTATATTACAGGTGAAATTGTACGCCACCAACCCGTTTTTTGGTGACGGGTAACTAGAAACAATTTCCAGGTGGTGTTTGTGGTGGGTGGCGATTTAGTTCACCGGAAAAGGAAGGGTACGGAAAATTTAAATAATTAAGATTGGAATAACAGTACGATATACCTATGTTCTCACAGCTCGGCATTTCACAAAACGTTACTTCTTACACTTTGTCGCACGGAAATATACCATACGGGTAGTAAATAATTTTCTTAGGTGAGGTCACCGTTGTTTCAACCCCAACCTCTCAGTTAGTGTGACTCCGCAACATTTAAACGCTCGAAAATCCACGTCAGCGATTTTGTTCATAGAGTGGAAATCACAAGTACTTTGCGAATCATCAGTTTAACAGTTAGGAAAATATGAGTACATATTTTAACATTTTTATACGCGCTCGTGAATCTTGGTGCCCACGGGTATATGGTTGGCGTCTTTGTTCTCGGGTATTTGATTTTGTAATTCGTATTTTAACATTTGCTTACGCACTTACAAGCAATGGTACCCGCGGGTCCGTGTTTGGTGTTCTGTGTTCGGGGGTGTTTGCAGTTCGTAAAAGCCTGTCTTTATTTCGAAACCTGATAACGACACTTGCGAGGCGTGTTTCTGGCGGTTACTGAAATATTTCGCGATTGCATTGTGACTGCTGATCTGCTGCTTCAGAGACAGGATTAGAAATGTTTCAGATTCTTCTGGGTTGACGTGTTTTGGAACAAGAAATCAATGAGCAAATATCAGGTTCCTTGCAACGAGTGCACTGTCGTACATACGTCGCCTTTTTGACGTATGGGGATTGGAAAGTTTAAGACTACGACTGTCGGTTTCGCCATGCCTGTCCCTGTCCGCATGTCATGAATCGAGAACTGCTGAAAGTCTGAGCATTACAAAAATTTGGCGACAAATTCCAGCTTATGTTAAAAATTAGACAGCAACAATAAAGACTTTACATAATACATTCATAAATACGTACATATGTTACTGCCCACATTAAGTACGATAATTGTGAGCGAAAAATGCTGCCAAGAAGAGTTATGTGCTTCTTCTTTACGTCTTAGGTGATTTAAAAAAGGAATGTTTATTTGTACCGTAAATCTGTAGGCAGTGAAAGAGTGCGAAAGCACCATAATTACTGCGCTGTTTTCTAGCTTGTGTTTATCAATTTAGTTCAATTTTAAGAGCCAGGCGTCAAGGTATTACACAGTTTTGGGGACTTCGCAGTGCAATGCCTATTGCCATTTTTTTTTCAACCACGTTGGGTTTGTTATGTACTGAAACTTCATATGTATGAACCCCCTTTGTAATATTCCTGTTATATTATTGTTAATATCGTTCGTGTTCTTATTATACGAGTAACGACAACTTTTATTTTTTCTTTTGATGTTTTACTGACCTACATTTCAGTATAATCTTAGTAATTAACCAACTTAATGCACAAAATCTTGTTTTATAATAAGTTTATTATATTACTCTACATGTTTCGAGCACTGTGCTCATTATCAGGTCCAAATTGTATTATACAACATCTGGTATCATCACACCTGTAGGTGGCCGTCCCGTGCACAGGTTGAGAGAGTTGATACCAGATGCTGTACAATACAATTTTGACCTCCTGATGATGAGCACATGGTGCTCGAAACATGTAGAGGCATATAATAAACTTATTATAAAACAAGATTTTGTGCATTAAGTTGGTTAATTACTAAGATTTTATTTTTTCTTTATTATAGTTGTTAGTTGATGTAGGCCTAGATATATTGATTAGGATAAAGGGTAAAGATAAAGGTCCCCTGTTGTTTAATTATCATGTCATGAAGTGTGAAAGGTAGGAGGTATAGCTTCAGTCTTTTTTTACCTTCGACACTAGCTGTGTGTAAGTGATTTGCTTCATGCCCCAACCGCTTTATCCCTGAGAAAGGCACCCCTGTACCCACCCCTTGCCTAGGAGGCTGAGTGCGCTCCGTAACAAGTCTGGGGGTGGTGACGAAGGAAATGAGACTTTACAGTGCATCTCCCTTATCTATTTTGGACTTACTACCTCTTCCGACATCCCTTCTAGTGCTGCGGTCATGGAAGAGTAGAGCTGTACCTCTACCCACCCTCTGGGCCACACCGGGCCTGTAACGGGAACACTTTACCTTTACCTCTTCCGACATGCTGTGCTACAAATCGGAAGGTCGCTGGTTCGATCCCAGCTGGTGTCAGTGGATTTTTCATTGACATAAAATCCTTCCGATCGCACTACGGCCCTGGGGTCGACTCACCCTCTAACAGAAATGAGTACCAGGAGCATTTCCTGGGGGTAAAGGCGGCCGGTGCGTAAGGCCGACAACCTTACTACCATCCTGTGCCGTTGTCATGTAATTTGGCAACCTTAACTTCTTGGAACTCTCTGGGCCACTCCAGGCCTGTAATGGGACGATTTATCTTTACCTCTTCCGACATATCTTTTATCTTCTTCCTAAAATTTCCCCAGCCACCATCTAGGTCTTCTCCTCATTTTGCGCTTCGTTCTTGCTCACACAACACCCACTGCGAGGTTGCGATTTTCATGTAGCAAACTGCAAATGAGCCGATTCCAGTGGCCGCACGGTCCAAGACGTGGCTCTGCGGCCGCTCGCTCAGTGTGACTCTGGGTCCGAATTCCGCCATGGGCACGGATGTTTATCTGCTGTAGTGTTGTGTGTTTCCAGTAAAAGTTATTTGCGTCGGGCTGATCACTCGTCCAGAGGAATCGTACCGAGTGTGGTGTGTCTGTGATCGTGAAGTCTGGCCAATGAGGAGGCCCTCGTTACCTAGGAGTTGTTGCGCCATTTAGGGGGGGGGGGGGGGGAGCAAGAAAGGGACACCATAAACGGTCATTAAGAGAAATACCAT